>Ga0207647_10000043_pt1 | contig 91109 bp, 64 predicted proteins | sample KBSCornC2_FD_184295 | JGI IMG/M metagenome (GOLD analysis project Ga0207647, IMG submission 184295) | Corn rhizosphere microbial communities from Kellogg Biological Station, Michigan, USA - C2 (SPAdes) (version 2) | ecosystem: Host-associated > Plants > Roots > Rhizosphere ...
GATTGGTGCAGTGGCTTTTTCCCCGGCGAACTTTGGTATTTATATGAATATACCCATGACAAAAAATGGATGGAGCTTGCCAAAACATATACCACACCCATTGAGGGACAAAAAACCAATGCCGGCACTCATGACATGGGTTTTAAAGTATATTGCAGTGTAGGCAATGGCTATCGTCTTACTAAAGATCAGCATTATAAGGATGTCATTATCGAGGCCGCCCAGACACTTTCAACTCGTTTTAATCCGAAAGTTGGAAGTATTAAATCATGGGATAACAAGATGTGGAAGTTTCCAGTCATTATTGATAACATGATGAACCTGGAGTTGCTTTTTGAAGCCACCAAACTTTCAGGCGATTCATCATTTTATAAAATTGCGGTAACCCATGCCAACACCACCATGAAAAATCATTTCAGGCCGGATTATAGCTCATACCACGTAGTCAGCTACGATCCTGAAACCGGTGCCGTATTAAAAAAACAAACTCACCAGGGCTATGCTGATGAGTCGGCATGGGCGCGCGGGCAAAGCTGGGGCCTGTATGGCTATACCATGTGCTACCGCGAATCCAAGAACAAAGCATACCTGCGCCAGGCAGAAAACATAGCCAAATTTATTTTGAACAATCCCAACCTGCCTGCGGACCTTGTACCTTATTGGGACTTTAACGCCCCGGGCATTCCGAACGAGCCGCGTGATGCTTCTGCTGCCGCTATTATGGCATCCGCATTATATGAATTAAGCGCTTATAGCGAAAACGGCAAATTGTACCGCAGTAAAGCCGATATGATAGTTAAAAATTTAACAGAACACTATACAGCAGCACCCGGCGCGAGTCAGGGATTTATATTGCTACACAGTACCGGCTCAAAACCATCAAACAGCGAAGTTGATGTGCCTATAAACTATGCTGATTATTATTATCTGGAAGCACTGTTAAGACAAAAACGTTTAGCTGATAAAAAGCCTGTTGTTGATTAATATCATTTGATTTAATCGCCTTATAACAAAAAGAGCAACATGTAATACATGCTGCTCTTTTTGTTTGTATTCGTCAGGATGTCCCCCGTTTATTTTATGGTTATCTTTTGGATTTGATAGCCTATTTTTCCATTCATATCACTTCCCTCTACCGTTATCGTGTAAGTTGCGGGTTTATCCGCCGCGTAAAAGGAGACATTGGCTTGTCCGTTTTTATCGGTAACTACAGAAGGCTGCCAATGTATGGTCGACCGGAGATCAACAAAATCGCGGTTGCCGGTTTTTACCGTATATCTGGGCCTGTAAAATTGCTTTGGCAAACTTACCGGCGTTGGTTTATAAACATATATGCCTGTGGCTGTTTTGGTAAAAGGTCCGTCGCCTGAGCGGGTGGTGATTTCCAGATAAGCAACGTCAGCGCCCTTTGGCCCCGTTGGGGTTGCAGCCATTTGATCTTCAAGAGAAAGATTTGCAGTCTTATAAGCCGTGTTATATTTGCTGTTATACAGTATCTCTATGCCTACAATATCTTCGGCGGTTAAATAATCGAGGGTTTGTTTCTGATATTCGTAATGCTCATTCGGGATACCATCAACCGGGTGATAAAACCGGTCAATATCTATCCCATCAATAACAAACCGTACCCCTTTATCCTTTATAAAATAATGTATCTCGGTTGATTTAGGCTTGAAGCCCGAACGGAAACCAGTGACCGTTTTTTGCAGGATATCAAGCAAGCTGGCCTTGCCCATTTTTTCAATGTCATCTTCGGTAATCACCTGGTCTGAATTACCTGCGCCGTTTAGGTTTTGCGAACCTTTTATAATAGCGCTGGCATTGATATCTACCTGTTTTAGCAAATGGCCGCCATATCTCTGTTTTTCCAGCTCGTCATGGTAAGTCGAAGCATTTTTCATGTAATTGAGCATGGTCGGGTCGGTATTTACATACCATGGAGCGGGCATTATATTAAAGGGGATATCGGCATTTAATTCGGGCGCATTATCAACGGTGATGCCTCCGTTAATGGTACGTCCTTTGGCATTGGTAGCCTGAAGCACATATTTCACGCTGTCGGCAGCGGGGATTTTATGGAAATTAAACTCGCCCTGGGTATTGGTAACCGTATCCCTGATAAAGTGATACTTGCCTGTCGCCATTAACAATACCCGGGCATCGGTGACAGATTTATTGAGCAAGTTTCCAACCCGGCCCTTAATGGAATAGTCGGGTTCGGCAGCAAACTGTGCAGCCGGCGCACCGTTTATCGTATCTTTCCAGTTGTAACCTACCCATCCCTGTGTAAGCAAAAGCGCATCTAATGCTTTCCATGACTGGGCATTTTTTTCAAAATAATAGGCGGGGTCTTCAACAAATCCTTTTAACTCAGAGCAAAGCAGAAGGCCGGTAACTATATTGCCTGCATTTTCGGTAGCATCTTTTATTTGCGTATCGTCGGTAACCGCTACCGAAAAGCTGCCCCGGACAGGATTGCCGTCATGGTCATTAACTGCAATGTGTACCGGTATGCTATCCCGGGCGGAAAACGAACCGGCAGACGGCTTAATATCAACCTTCAAATTGTCATTATGATTAATGAATGCAAGCCTTTCATTAATAGGTTGATTTTGGGAATTTAAGATAGTAAAATGCGCTATGCCTGTTGGAAACAAGGCTTTAGGAACATGCAGGTTTAAAAACTGCTTATTAAGCTTGAACGACGCTCCATAACATACCACTCCATGCGATTGGCCAACGATAAAGTACGTTGTTTCGGGCGAAACCTGGTCCGCTGTCGCCAATACCGCTATATCCAGTGTATCACTGTCAAAGCCGTTTTTTACTTTTAAAAGGATACCCGATTTTTTTACGTCTGGTATATTAACGGTTTTTATTTCGCCGTTGGGTAATGTTATTTTAGCCGTATAAGTTTGGCCGGGCTGCGGCGCAACGGTAAATGTGCCCATCCCTGCATACAGACTTGTAAACTGGGCTACTGTATTGTTTTCCTTATCGGTTATGGTGCCTTTTACATTTACGCCACGCCCATCTTCTCCAATAGCCTTAAAACCAACCTGTGTTGGCAGCGAGGCTATGAGTTGGCCGCCCTCAGGCATAAACTGTATGTCAACATCTTGTGGGCGTTCAATATTTAATGGAATCTGATAGAATTTTTTAGCATCCGTTTTATCGGCGGCTATCAGCATTAAATTTTTTAGCGATGTGTTTTCAGGCAGGGTAAAGTTTATGCTCGCCGCGCCGTCCGCACCGGTAGTAACTGCATTTTGCGACAATGTTTTATTTCTGCTGACTAACCTTAGCTGTAAATTCTGATTGGCAAAAGGAGAATTGTCAAGCCCGGTAAATTTAATATTGGCCTTAACATTATTACCGCTAAAACTATTGGCGTCAGTTATCAGCAATGCATTCGATGATGGGTTTGAGATGTAGAAGCTTTGATAAAATAAGGCCTCAGTACCAAAGTTGCGCATCCAATTGGTATATGCCCGTAGGGTATATGCACCCTCATGCAAGTTTTTATCCAGGCCGATATTCCCCCAGCTCAAACCAAATGATACCGGGAAAATATACCGTTTAACCACTCGGTTGCTGTCATTAACCAGATCTACGTATAACTTGCTGCTTAATGCAGAATAGTTCAGACCAGAATTGGTCAGATATCCTTTGAACCAGATGGTGTCACCGATAGCATAATAGGGTTTGTCAAATTGCAGGTAAAGCTTTTCTAAGGGACGTTTAGCGTTATAATCATTTATCTTATCAATCACATTTTTAACAGAAGAAACGGGTTGCTGTGCGTTGACCGCTAATGCAAACAGGACAAATAAAGGGGCTAACAGAATAGCACAAGTTTTAGGCGAAAAGTGTTTTTTAAACATACAAACAGGGGCTTATTAAAGAATAGGTTTAACGCAATAAAGAGTAAAATCTTAACCCGGGTTTAAACAGTGTAGTATCAAAAGAATCAGGGTAACCCGGCATAGAGTAGCATTGCTTAATGCCGGGTAGTATTGCAAATATAAAGCACACTTATTCAGTTAAATAAACATAGTTATGACATGATTTTGGCATTGTATAAAAATGTTAAAATTGCTTAATGAATGGTATGTAACGGGTAACAAATCTGGTTTAAATAATTGCGATATTGCTGTTACCAATTATAAAACCAAAAGAATACTCCAACAAACTATTAAAAATGATGAAGAAAATACTAGTTGTTTTTACTGCTTTTGCCTTGTTTGCAACAAGTGTATCCGCACAAAAAAAATTAAGCCGCGATGAGCGGATGAAATGGTGGCGTGAAGCGCGCTTTGGCATGTTTATTCACTGGGGCGATTACGCCGCATGGGCAGGCATGTATAAGGGTCACCAGGTTGCCCACGGCGGCGAGTGGATCATGAACCGAGGAAAAATACCGGTTGCCGAATACCAGGCGGCAGCGAAAAAGTTTAATCCTGTAAAATATGATCCGGATGCCTGGGTGCGTATGGCCAAAGATGCGGGGATGAAATATATCGTAATAACAGCCAAACACCATGATGGCTTTGCCATGTTTAAATCGGCTGCAAGTAAATGGAACATTGCCGATGCTACCGTTTATGGCAAGGATGTGTTAAAACCATTGGCTGCGGCTTGTAAAAAATATGGTATTAAGTTAGGCTTTTACTATTCGCAAGCGCAGGACTGGAACAACCCGGGCGGTGCAGTAGCACGCAAACCGGCAATTGATGGCTGGGCCAATCCTGATTCGGCTAAAATAGACGCTTATACACAGGCACACAGCGGCCATTGGGATCCTTACCAGACCACCAAAAGTATGAGCGATTATATCGACCATGTAGCTGTTCCGCAGGTTAAAGAGTTACTAACCAATTATGGCGATGTTGCAGTGTTATGGTGGGATACCCCTACCGGAATGACTGACGAGTTTGCCGAAAAACTAAACGCCGCATTGGCATTACAGCCTAACATTATTACCAATGATAGATTGAAGCGACCAAATTTTCCGGGCGATTATAAAACCCCTGAACAGAAAATTCCAAATTTAAGTGAGCTGGATGGCAAGGATTGGGAAACCTGCATGACCATGAATGGTACCTGGGGCTACAAAAGCTACGATAACAAATGGAAAACGCCTGAAACACTGGTGCATAATCTTGTCGACATAGCTTCTAAAGGCGGGAATTATTTATTAAATGTTGGTCCTGATGCCGAGGGACAATTTCCGCAAGGAAGCATCGATGACCTGAAAGCTATTGGCGAATGGATGAAAATTAACAGCGAAAGTATTTACGGCACGACAGCCAGTCCGCTAGCACCGCTGGCATGGGGCCGTTGTACTAAAAAGGTATCGGGAGGCAACACTATTCTTTATTTATCGGTATTTAACTGGCCAACCGATGGTAAACTGGTTGTTCCGGGATTGAAAAACGAGGTTATGCAAGCTAAACTTTTGGCCGATGGCAAGGTTTTAAAAACACAATCCCAAAATGGCGACCTGACAATTGATGTTCCGTCAAAAGCGCCTGATGCTATTGCATCAGTAATTAAAATTGAAGTAAAAGGAAATATCGCCAAATAAAAGCCTGAGAAATAAGTTCCAAACGCAAAACAGATCTGATTTATGATTTTTAAAAAGACCTTGAAACCGGCCTGCTTAATTGCGGCAATTTTTTCAGTTACAACAACTACACTTAAAGCTCAAGATACACCAACCGATAATTCGGCTTTTATTTTAACACCTAAAGCCGGCCCTCGTCCGCATATTAACGGCCCCAGAGTATTTGGTGTGCGGCCCGGCCATCCGGTTGTTTTTACTATACCGGCGACAGGCACACGCCCCCTAAAGTTTTCGGCAGACAATTTGCCTGCAGGCGTTAAGTTAGATGCTGCTACCGGTCAATTGTCAGGTGCAGTTGCTAAGGTGGGAACGTATAACCTGGTTTTACATGCCAAAAACGAGGTGGGTGCGGATACGCACAGATTTAAACTTGTAGTAGGCGAAAAGATTGCCTTAACCCCACCTATGGGTTGGAACAGCTGGAACATATATGGCCCAAAAGTTACGCAAGCTTTGTTATTGGCTAATGCCAGGGCAATGGCGAGTTCGGGCCTGGTTAATCACGGCTGGAGCTATATGAATATTGACGATACCTGGCAGGGACGTCGCGGCGGTACGTTTCATGCCATACAGCCGGATTCTGTAACCTTTCCTGATATGCAGAAGGCAAGCAATGAAATACACGCACTGGGTTTAAAAATAGGAATTTACTCTACGCCGTGGGTGGAATCATATGCGCACCATATCGGTGGTTCAGCAAATAATCCCGAAGGCAGTTTTGTAAGGACCAGCGAAAATGTGCCGCGTAATAAAAAACTATTCCCGTATGCAATAGGCAAATACCAGTTTGCAGATAATGATGCAAAACAATGGGCGGCCTGGGGTATAGATTATTTGAAATACGACTGGAACCCGATAGAGGCACCCGAAACAAAACAAATGCTTGACGCACTACGCAATAGCGGACGCGACGTTGTTTACAGCCTTTCAAACAGTACTCCTTTTGCATCTATTGCTGAGCTTTCAACGTTGGCAAATACATGGCGTACCGGTGGTGATATAAGAGACAACTGGAAAAGTTTGAAAAGCCGAATTTTTACGCAGGATAAATGGGCGCCCTATGCAGGACCCGGCCATTGGAATGATCCTGATATGATGGTTGTTGGCTATGTAGGCTGGGGCAAAGGGCCCAGACCAACCGAACTTACAGCCGACGAACAATATACCCACATGAGTGCGTGGTGCCTGATGTCGGTACCATTATTACTGGGCTGCGATCTGACAAAATTGGACGATTTTACGCTGAGCTTATTATCTAATGATGAAGTGCTTGCAGTAAATCAGGATATGTTAGGTAAGCAAGCCACTGTAATATCCCGTCAGGAAGATATAGGCGTAATGGCTAAAAGCCTGGAAGACGGTTCAATTGCAGCGGGTTTATTTAACCTGGCCGATAACGGGAAGCAGGAAGTTGTTTTAAACTGGGCCGACCTTAAAATAAGCGGCAAATACATAGTGCGCGACTTATGGCGACAAAAAGATCTGGGTGTTTTTGACGGATCATTTAAGGCAATGGTTAATCAGCATGGGGTAGTGTTGGTTAGCCTGCGGAAGAAGTAATTTAAGTTCAACATAAACGGTAAGCCCGTCTGAAAGTGTACGCTTTTAGACGGGCTTTGCTATTTCAGGTATGTGCAGATTGTTTAGATCGGAAAAAATCGACTAAATTAGTGTCAACCAATAGATCTATACATTTATATATTTTCCTGCTCAGCCGGTGAAGACGCGCATTGCCATATTTGCTTTTTTCTGTATTTTATTTTTGCAGATACGTGCTTTATATGCTCAGGGCACGCTTATTTTTAAGCATATCAATGTTGATAACGGGCTGCCTCACAATACCGTTTTATCTGTTTTGCAGGATAGAAAAGGATATATATGGGCCGCGACTTTTGATGGTTTGAGTAAATTTAACGGCCTTGAGTTTAAGGTTTATAAGAATGAAACCAATAACAACAAAAGCATCAGCAGTAATAAGATCAATAAATTATTTGAGGATGCTAATGGTAAACTATGGGTGGGCACCATTGATGGTTTAAACTTATTTGATCCGGACGCCGAAAATTTTACCCGTTTTAAACTTTCAAATTCAAATACTAACAGGGTAGTACTCAGCATAGCACAAGATAAAAGAGGTGTGTTATGGGCGGGTACCGATAAGGGTTTGTTTTGTATTCGACCACCTCAAAAAGGGGCGAAACAGTACACCACTTCTAAATCAGCGCTTTGTGGCGACAATAAAATCACCTACCTATATGTCGATGCAGATCAGAATTTATGGATGGGCGCCGGCCAGACACTGGCCATCTACAATATTCCTAAGGCAACGTTTTTGCCACTGCCTGCATCTATCAAGGCAAATAAAAATCTTACAAACAGCGTGATACGCGACATCATCCAGGATCATTCAAAAAATTTCTGGATAGCGACAGAAACCCACGGACTGTTTTACTACAATGTTAAAGACGGAACATGTTTTAATTATACTCAGGATAATGGTTTGTTAAGTAATACTGTGAGGGCGCTGCTTGAAAAAGAAAACCACGAAATATGGGTCGGAACAAAAAAAGGCCTGAATATTATCAATACCGGGGCAAACCAAATCAACAAATTTACTAATGACCCCATCAATGCTAACTCCTTAAGTCAAAACTCCATCCGTTGCTTCTTTAAGGACAATGAAAACAACATATGGATTGGCACCTATAACGGCGGGTTAAATTCAGTTTATAGTCAGTACGACAACTTTTATTATCTGGGGCTAAAGAAAGGAGGTTCTAATGGACTTTCTTATGTCATCGTAAATACCATCGCTCAAACGCATAACGGCGATTTTTGGATGGGAACAGACGATGGCGGACTCAACCATGTCGACACTACGTTACAGCATAATCATATCTACTACCAGTATAATGGCGCAAACCGCGAACTGCTGGGGAACAGTATTAAAAGTATCGCAGAGGCTGCCGATACCGGCAAGCTCTGGATAGCGACGGGAAGCGGCCTGAGCATCTTTGATAAAAAGAGCGGCACTTTTACCACAACCAATTTTATGCCTAAGCCTTCGGTAACTGGCTTTATTCAGGATTACGTGTTATTAAGCGACAGCAATGGATTATGGATAGGTACCAATTTTAACGGATTATACTACCTGGAAAACAAAGGCGCGCTGCACCATTATCCAACCTCACAGAACAATATCATAGCTCTTTTTAAGGATGGAAATGATTTATGGATAGGCACAAAAGATTACGGCTTGAACCGCTTGAATATTAAAACAGGCGCTGTTGCTTCGTACGAAACGGCTTCGAATAATCCGTACGGCTTAACCAGTAATGCCATTTTAGCTATTTATAAGGATTCGCATAAACGGGTATGGGTGGGGACAGACGGCGGCGGCCTAAATTATTTTGATGACAAAACCAATCGCTTTTTCAGCATCACGGAAACACTGGGCATTAGCAATAACACGATACATGGTATTTTGGAAGACGATCAGGGGCGTTTATGGATAAGTACTAATAAAGGATTATCCTGTATAAGCTTTAATAAGTTCAAGACGCCCTTTAATGAAACCGGACTTACCATTGCCAATTATACAATTGACGATGGCCTGCAAAGCAACCAGTTTACAACCGGAGCCGCAATTAAGGCCCAGAACGGAAACTTGCTTTTTGCAGGTATTAACGGCATAACTGCCTTTAATCCTTCCAAAATAAAGCTTAATAAAGTTAAACCGCCTGTTGTTTTTACTGATTTTCTGATATTTAATAAAACCCTGTCTTTTAATACGCCAGGCTCGCCCTTAAAAAAGCCTATCGACGAAACGGATGAGATTACCCTTAGTCACAATCAAACGTTTTTCAGTATCAAATTCGCGGCGCTCAATTATATTAATCCCAAAAAGAATCAGTTTGCCTTTAAGTTGGATGGGTTTTCAGATTCAGACTGGCATGTTGTAGGGAACCAGCAAATGGCGACTTATACCAACCTTGACCCAGGAACCTATTTTTTTAAAGTAAAGGCAGCCAATAATGACGGCATATGGAACGATGTCCCGCGGGTATTGAAAATAATCATACTCCCTCCCTGGTGGAAAACCTATTGGGCCTACGCGGGGTATGTTATCATCATCGTATTTCTGTTATATCTCTTTAATTTCTATTCCAAAAAAACAGAACGCTTAAAAAACGAGCTGAAATATGAGTCGATAAGCCATATTAAAGATCAGGAACTGGCGCAAAAGCAGTTGAGCTTTTTTGTGAATATCTCGCACGAAATTAAGACGCCTTTAACTATGATCATGGCCCCTTTGGAAAGGATGATCGAGATGAACATCAGTAACAACAAAGTTCAGAATCAACTGATGCTGATGCATCGCAATGGCGAACGATTGATAAGGCTCATTAACCAACTGCTTGATAAAAAGAAGTTAGAGTCTGGCCAGATGCATTTGCAGGCCTCAGAAAACAATATTGTAAGCTTTATCCAGGAGATATTACTGGCATTCGACGGCCTGGCTAAATTGAAAAACATTAACCTGAAGCTGAAAACAAAACAGCCTGATATCAAGATTTGGTTTGATAATGATAAACTGGAGAAGGTGCTGTATAACCTGCTGTCTAACGCTATAAAGTTTACTCAAAATTATGGGAACATAACGGTTTCAATAACTCCTCCTGATGCAGACAACAATATATCTATCATAGTCGAGGATAACGGCTGCGGCATCCCGCCGGAAAACATCAAAAAGATATTTACGCAGTTTTACCATTACGATAGCAGTTTAACAATTGAAGGCACAGGCTTGGGGCTTGCCTTTTCGAAGGAATTGGTTGAGCTGCATCATGGTGAATTAACTGTTGAAAGCCGACCTGAAACACCTGACAGCAATGGGTTTACTCGTTTTTCTATAAAACTACCTTTAGGAAAAAGCCATCTCAAAGAAACTGAGATTGCAAATAATTATAGAGACGGCGAAGACATCCAAAGCTATAACCAGACAAAAAATTTAAGCGCAGCATTTAGTTCCAAGAAAGAAGAAATTTTAAAGAACAGGAAAGCTGATGCTATTTCTATGTTGATTATCGAGGATAATCAAGACGTGCTGGAATTTGTTAAAACCGGCTTTGAAGCCGACTTTGAGGTATTTACCGCCACCAATGGTTTAGAGGGCTTAAGCCTGGCAAAAGAGATATCTCCTGATATTATTATCAGCGATGTGATGATGCCGGGGATTAACGGTATAGAGCTATGCGGCTTATTAAAGTTGGACATTCAGACCAGCCATATACCGGTAATACTATTGACTGCCCGCACACAGCTTAAATATAAGATGGAAGGTTTAGAAACAGGCGCCGACGACTATATAACCAAACCGTTCAATTTTAGTATACTGGAAATACGTGCATGGAATTTAATTGAAAACCGCCAAAAGCTTAAAGAACGTTACCAAAAGGAAATTAACCTCGACCCGCAAAATATTGCAATAAGCAACCTGGATGAAGCTTTTCTGAAAAAGGTTTTAAATTATATCGAACAACATATTGCCGATCCTGAATTAAGTGTCGAACTGTTAAGCCAGGAAGTGGCTATGAGCAAGAGTTTGTTTTATAAAAAGATTAAGTCATTGACAAACCTGAGTGGCGTTGAGTTTATAAGAAGTGTAAGATTAAAACGTGCTGCCCAGATCTTGGCTCAGGGGCAATCAACAGTTAATGAGGTCGCCTATATGGTGGGCTTTTCAGATGTCAATTATTTTAGAAAATGTTTTAAAGAACAGTTTAACTATACTCCTAAAGAGCAGCCATTGTCCGGAATGGCCAAAATTTAACAAACAGTATATAACTTGTTGTTTGTTAAATGTTTATCATTAAAATCGTGTGTTTTGCCACAGCTTTAACCTAACGGCTAAACCTATTTGCCATGTATTTTTTACTGAAATATCATGGTTCCTGCTTTGTTTTCATGTATAATTTTAAGTTATCACAGAGGATATATTGTGATGCGCTGATACCCGACACCAAGCGGTGTAAACTTTCAGGCTTTGCAAATAATACGCTGGCGATAGGCATGCCAATTTGCCGTTAGAACCATTATTATAAAACTTAATTAACATTGGTTAAGGAGCTCGTGAATTTGACTCTTTAATTAATCAATTTTTGCGTTGAAGTTTTTTACTCACAAGGTTTTAAACTATAAGTACGCAAGATAATTCGATGACATAATAATAGTTGTAGCGGATAATATAATTCTTGAATAATTAACCAATTGTGAATAGGATATATGAAAACGCAATTACTTAAAGTCTCAACCAATCCTGCCCAGTCTTTCAGTGTGCGGCAGGACTTAGTTCCGCAATTTAATAACCAGCGGCATTATCATCCTGAGGTAGAATTGATACATATCAATAAAGGGGAGGGTACGCAATTTGTTGGCGATGGAATTACCAAGTTTAAATCGGGCGATGTTGTACTTATCGGCAGCCAGCTACCACATTACTGGCGATTTGACGAAACTTATTTTAAAGAGGAATCCCATAAAACGGCTGATGTGAGGGTTGCCCATTTTTGCGAAAATTTTTGGGGCGACCAGTTTTTGCAGCTACCCGAAAATAAGACACTAAAAAACCTGTTTGAAAAGGCGCGTCGCGGAATAAAAGTAAATGGAAAAGCCAAAGTTATTGTTGCAGAGATATTGAGCAAAATGTTGAACTGCACCGGCTGGGAAAGAATTACTTTGTTGATAGAGGCTTTGAATGTTATTGCCTCATGCAACAGTGTAACCGTGCTTTCGTCCATAGGCTTTGGGCAAAACTCAGGCTTGCCGGACAACGATCGCATCAACGCGATATACGAATATTCGATGGCCAACTTCAGAAACAAAATACATCTTGAAGAGCTTGCAGCTATTGCATATGTGAGCCCGAACTCGTTTTGCCGTTATTTTAAATCGCATACCCAAAAAACATATTCGCAGTTTTTGATTGAATTAAAAGTAGGTTATGCCTGTAAGCTGCTTATTGAAAACAAGGTGGTGGTTAAACAATTGTGCTACGAAAGCGGGTTTAATAATTTTGCCAGCTTCCATAAATTTTTCAAACAAATTACCGGTAAAAGCCCGCTAACCTACCAAAAGGAGTTTGCGCAAAGTTATTAGTAAATAAAAGGATCTTCTAAATAGTTATAGTTCGGTCAAAAACAAAACCCGGCGCTTAGAAAAGCGACCGGGTTTTATTTTATCCATATAATGCCTGTTATTTGTTGCTCAAATGTCTTGCCTTAAACTGTGCCATATAGAGTGAGGCGGGTACAATCCCTTTATTATTCTGTCCCTCAAAATATCCCTCATTGCGGTCTTTAAAGTGGCCGGGGTATTTACGTCCCTGCAGGCCTATACAATAATTCTGCCCGCTAACCCAGGGTTGCTGTAATGCAACCTCAGCGGCTGTACAATTCCAAAGCACTTGTGTTACGCCGCTCCATCCATGGCCGCTGCCCATGTTTCCTCTGTCCTGTACATTGATCTGGCCATCGCTCACAATATTATCAAATAAAGTCCCCGTTGCCCAGCGGTGGTGAGGGCCGATATCTGCATGGGTTTTAATGGCAGTACAATTATAGAAAACATTCGGGCCGCAAACCCTTGCTCCGGTAACGTAATCATGTCGCCCGTCTTCAGCGTGGCAATCTCTGAACAAATTAAGCTGACCGGTATTGTTAAACGAATACCGCCTTCCGCCGGTAATGATTGATTTTGCGTCAGTGCATTTACAATTAATTACGGTAATATTCCGCGAACCACCCTCAGTGCTCACACAGGAGTACCCAAAGTAACGTGAGACAACATTGTTAACCCAGCCGTTTTCCAGGTTTTTGATGGCTATGGCTTTCCAGCCATGGTTTTCGTCGGTGTCATTAGCATATTCCGACTCGAAGTAGATATTTTCAACACCGACTTCCGTAATACGTCCGGCAAAAGTGTACTTATAAATGGCCCCTCCGCCGTATTTTGTTTCCATTTGCATCACCACAGGATTATCTATGTAAACGGTATTGCCTTCAATTTTTGTGATGGTTCGTTCGTAATTCAAATCATATTCGCCGGCTTTCCATTGCTTCGTGCCGGCACGGCCCACTATCTGATCCATCTTAAGGTCGTGTATCCAGTTTGTTGTGCTTGGTCTGAATAATATGATGCGGTCGCCCATCTTATACCCAGCTGCTGATTCCACATGAAAAGATTTTGCGCCGACAGGAACAAAACCATCAGTGATTTTAACTCTTGTTCCGCTCGCCTCTTTTATGGAGCCCTTACCTCCAACATCCAGTAGCGTACGCTGGCCGGCGCCTGTTGCAATTATACATGTACCGTTTCTGGTTGAGCCTTCGCCTCTCAGTACAATTCCGCTTGCACTTAGAGTTAAAGTCCCCGGCACTTTATAAATTCCTTTTTTTAGCAGGATGGCTCCGCGATAGCCGTTGGCATCCGGTGTGTGGTTGGCTACTTCGTCTATAGCATTTTGTATAACTTGTTGGCCATCACCATTAGTGGGCGCGGTCACTGTTTTAACTACCGGCACATCTGGGATAGGCTTGTCGCCCTCATGATAACCTACCCGGCTAAAATCAGGTAAAGTGTTTCCCTTCTCATCCGGATGATAGGTAAGAGAACCGTCCGCGTTTTGCGTTACCAACTTAGATTGCCATTCATTTTTGTTCTTAAAAGCCGATATCGCCGACGCAGCAATTAAAATAACAATGGCATTTTTTAGAAAATTCATCTTCATAAGATATAATTCATTATATAAATATCCCAAATTTGGCATCTCTGAGCCATCGAGTCCCGGCCTGTAGCAATCAGTGTTTTCTTCCGGGGATGTTTTGCTATCTGGGCATTACTTTCAACTGAAATAAACTGGCTTAACAGAAAAAGGACAAACAAACTCTTCATGGAGAGATTTTGTAGAGTGATAAATTACGTAGTAATAATATTTAATCATTCTACTTTATTGGCTTGTTGTTCAATTTAAACAGCACCGTGGGCCCTTGCCATTATATCTGCATAGAATGTTGTTGGCAGATAATGATTAAATGCAGGATATGCTACTTTTGACTCTTGACGATTAATCTTAATATGAAAAAGTTACGCCTTATACTGTTAGCCCAGATCATCCTGATTTTATCCATTAATAGCACCTTGAAAGCACAAACGCTAAAGGCTGCTATACAACCTGCAATTAAGAATGCCGGTTTTAAAATGGATGGGTATATATTGTGGTGTTCGACGGTTATTAAGGTGGGCAAGACTTACTATATGTTTGCATCCAGATGGCCCGAGAAATATGGTTTGGCCGGCTGGACAACATATTCAGAAGTTGTCCGCGCGACATCTGATAATTTATATGGGCCCTATACTTTTCAGGAAGTTGTTTTACAGAAACGCGAAGACAAATGGGATAAAGAGCGCTGCCATAATCCTAAAATAGTTAAAGCCGGCGATGTTTATGTGTTATATTATATTTCATCGGCCAATAAAACAGGTTACGCGTGGTCGCGGGCAATAACCGGCCCCTGGAACCGGACGGATGATATCGCCATGCCGTTTTCAAACCCTGCGCCGCTGGTGCGGAAAGATGGCAGCATTTATGTTTTCGGCCGTAAAGCTGTTAATAACGTCCGCATTGCGCAAGCCTATACCGCACCATCATATAATGGTACCTATACCTTGCAGGGAGATGGCTCAAATATATTACCCGGCAATAATGAGCTGGAAGACCCTACTATATGGTGGGCCTCAAACCAATATAACGTATTGCTGAGCGATTTTAACGGTAAGCTAACCGGCGTATCAAAAAACGGCGGGCAATATTATTCAAAAGACGGAATTACTTATAAGCCTGTTTCTAAAGAATCAGTATACGACAAAACGGTGATTTACGACGATGGTACATCGCAAACCTTTAAAAGGCGAGAACGTCCTTTTGTTTATCAGAATGAAAAGGGCGAAATAACCGCATTGTTTACAGCTTGTTTGACTACGGATGGGCAATCGTGGGTGGTGGTTAACCCGGTTAAAAATTACGTTCCTCCTCAATTATAAGTCACAGGAATGCCGATTTCATATGTTAAATCGGCAATTTCTATTTTATGGTCGTGCAATGGGTGAAATTTGTATGAAGTTCAAATAAGATTTTAGACTCGGTCAAATTCGTCCCTGACAAACAGATCTGCACTTAAAAGAATCCTCACAATAATGTCAATGTTGCAAATCCGAATAATTAATCCTTAATTCGAATATCACAGAGACCAATTGTGGAGATTAGACCAATCCATAACGAGTTAGAACTTCTTGATAAAATTGCTAAAGACGACGACCAAGCCTTCGCCGCGTTGTTTTATGCATATCATAATCAAGTAGGGGCATTTATTTTGCCGCTGGTTGACTCTGTGGAATTAACTGAAGAGATTGTTCAGGATGTTTTCATGAAAATCTGGCTCAATCGTAAAATGCTGCCTTCGGTTCACAGCTTTACCTCCTATCTATTTATTCTGACGCGCAATCATACGCTCAACTGCATCCGGAAAATAGTAAAGACCCGCCAGTCTCAGGCACAATTTGATAAAATGCACTCTGTTGATAGCCTACACCTTATTGGCGAGGAGGTTGACCAGGAAGCCGAAGCAAATATTCTGGGTGTTATAGACCGCGCAGTTGCACAGCTGCCGCCACAACAACAGCGTGTATTCAAGCTAAGACAATGCGGTTTGAAAAATCCGGAAATAGCCCGCCAAATGAATATCTCGCCAGATTCTGTCAAGAAATATCAGCAATGGGCTATGAAGGCCATATCAGAATTTGTTAAAGCCAACGCGGCGCTATCTTGTTTTTTAATAATCGGTGAACTTATAAGCAAATAAAAAGGAAGTAATAGTTAAAATTTTGCTTATTTTTTCAATTAGACTATCCCCTTTTTTATTTTTTGGTGTCTTTACAGGAAATGGCCGGCGATATCATCCTGATAGCTGTCCATAACCAATTATATGCCGAATTCAAGACTTGACCATTTATTTTGGCTATGCATGGCCAATGAGGCTACTGCTGCAGAACGCGAGGAGCTTATGCTGCTTGTGGTGGATAGTCGTAATGAAGATCAGGTAAACAGGCTTTTAGAGCAGGCTTGGGAAAAGGAGCAGCAATCAGATTGGACATTTGAACCCCAAAAGAGTGAAGCGTTATTAAATAATATTCTTTCTTCCACCCCGTCAGAGCAGCAAAGAAAAAGGCTTTTGGGCGGCAAATCAAAACAAATGTTAGCAGCGGCATCTGTGATTTTAATTATTACTGCCGCATTATTTTCAACGGTGATATTCCGGAAGCATCCGATAACCATTCAACCACATGCGGCACGGTGCCATATTGTACCGGGATCTGATAAAGCGACACTTTTTTTAACCGACGGTTCAAAGATAGAACTGGATAGTGTACCTGCCGAAAATCTGGCGATGCAAAACGGGGTAAAAATAAGTGAAGCCGCCGGTGGAGAGCTCATTTATAAATTAGAGCGGCCTACCAAGCTGGTACCTCCACAAAAACTAGCTTATAATACGCTTCAAACCGGCCGTGGTGGCCAATACAAGATCGTGCTTACAGACGGAACCAGGATCTGGCTTAACGCTGCATCCTCACTTCGCTTCCCAACAGCTTTTGCCGGTTCTGAGCGACGGGTAGAACTTAATGGAGAGGCCTATTTTGAAGTGGCCCACAACAGGCGACGTCCGTTCAGGGTGTTGAGCAATCGCCAGCTTATTGAGGTTTTGGGCACTCATTTTAATGTTAACTGCTATGCCGACGAAGCAAAAACAAAAACAACCTTAATAGAAGGTATGGTTAAAGTTGCCGACCGTAATACAAAAAGTGTAGCGGTTTTGAAGCCGGGTCAGCAGAGTGTTTTAAGTCCCGATGCAAAAACCATTAAGGTTAAGAATGTAAATGCAGAGGACGCCATTGCCTGGAAGAACGGGTATTTTATGTTCTCAAATGAGTCTGTCTCTACCATCATGCGTGAAATTTCACGATGGTATAACGTAGAGGTTGAATATCGGGGAAAGGTGCCTCAAAAAACAATGTGGGGATCTGTTTCCAAATTTAAAGATGTAGCCGAAACCCTCAGAATGCTTGAGTTAACCGGCTGCGCGCATTTTAAAATAAAAGAAAGGAGGATAATTGTGACGCCTTAAATCCAGCTACGTGTTTACGATTATCCAAATTAACCGGAAGTGCGGCTAACACTTCCGGAAGTGCCTGGGTAATCTTAAATGAAAAAATGTCAGTAAACAATTAATCAACTAAATCCAAACAATCAAATGTATGAAATTCTACATGAAAAGTGGAGTGCGTCCTCCTGCACTCGTTTTTAAACTATTGCGGATTATGAGACTTGCTTTTGTTTTGTTGCTTTCTGTATTTATTCAGGTATCCTCTGCATCAAAAGCACAGCAAATTACTATTGTAAAAAGAAATGCATCACTTGAAGAGGTGTTGCGCCAGATACATGTGCAGGCCGGATATAATGTGTTATGCGATTATGAAATTTTGAAAGGCGCCAAAAATATGGATGTTAACCTGGTTAAAGTGCCGCTAAAAACAGCACTTGACTGGTGTACAGGCGAACAGTCATTGTCTTATATCATTGACGGCAAGATGATCATTGTAAAACGCAAAGACGCTAAAGCAGCGGTGGTTGCAATACCGCCTGAAGCCATTAAAGGTAAGGTGACAGACGAAAAGGGCCAGCCGCTGCCCGGCGTTACCGTAGCAGAAAAAGGGACTACAAACGTGGTTACCACCAATCCTTCCGGCGATTATACCATTAAGGTGTCAGGTTCTAATGCAGTATTAGTATTCTCATTTATCGGGTTTGCTTCGAAAGAAGTAGCCGTAGGTGACCGTACTACTGTTGATGTAAGTATGGCCGAAAAGGTAAATGACTTAAATGACGTAGTAGTTATAGGTTATGGCAGCCGTAAAAAATCAGATTTAACCGGTGCCGTGGCAACCATGTCGGCTGAGAATTTAAAAGATAGACCGATTGTTAACTTCGGCGAAGCGATGGCCGGACAAATGGCCGGGGTACAGGTGCAGGAGATTAACGGTGCGCCGGGTGGCGAAGGCCTTTCTATAAGAGTCCGTGGTACGGGTTCTATCACTCAGTCAAACTCACCTTTATATGTAGTAGATGGCTATCCAATGGAAGACGGAGCCTTCAGGTTGATCAATCCGCAGGATATCGAAAGCCTTCAGGTATTGAAAGACGCTTCGTCTACAGCTATATATGGCTCGCGCGGTGCTAACGGCGTCGTAATTATTACCACCAAAAAAGGTAAATCGGGGCCTCCGGTTGTTAATGTTAACGCTTATACCGGCATCCAGCAAAGAACCAAGGTTATTCAGATGATGAACCGTGACCAATATGTGCAATGGTTCATTGACGGACGTAATGGCGCATGGTTGGATCAGCCGATTATCAGCTCAGATCCTAATAAAGCTCCACATACTATTAACGACCCAAACAGCCGTCGTAACCTTTATCCGAGTGCTAATACGTTATATGATATTCCTGATGGTACAAACGGCTATAAGTATAATTTCCTTGACCCAGGTTCTGTGGCTCAAATGCCGGATAATAACTGGCAGAATCTGTTGTTCCGTAATGCTCAGATGCAGCAGTACGAATTGTCAGTAACCGGCGGAAATGATAAAACTAAGTATGCATTTTCAGGAAGCTATGTTAATCAGGACGGCATTTTGCTGAATACCGATTACAAACGGTTTAATTTCCGCGAAAACGTAGAATCGCAAGTGTCTAAACGCATCAAGATAGGCATGACATTGAATGCATATAGTGCCGGCAATAATGAGCAAGTTAACGGAAAGTATTCACCGCTTCAATTTGCCTTGCAGTTGCCGCCGATATTTGACGTACGCAATCCTGACGGCACTTATGGCTCAATGGTTCGAAACCCTGAAGTATTTGCGGGCGATGTAGCCAGCCCAATAGGAGTTGCGGAACAAGTATATACCCACCGCAAAAGATATGGTTGGTTGGGTACCTTGTTTGGCGAATTGGATCTGACCAATGATCTGAAATACCACATCAATATCGACGGTGGTATTCAGGATAATAATCTTGAAGACTATGAACCATCAAACGTGGATTTGGATGCATCAAAAGCGCCAAGACCGGCCAGGGCTTTCAATGAGCGCAACACAGATTATGATTGGGTAGTAGAGCAAACCCTTTCTTACAATAAAACCTTCGCCCAAAAACATGATTTGGTTTTGTTGGGTGGTTTTTCTGCCCAAAAACATAGCAACGATTATACGTACGGCGAGGCTCGAGGTTTCCCGAATGATAATATTTATACCTTGAACGCGGGTACCATGTATCAGCTTACCAGTACTAAGTCGGCTTATTCAATGACCTCTTATTTTGGTCGTTTTAACTACACTTACGATAACCGCTATCTGCTTACGGGTACAGTTAGAACTGACGGATCTTCACGTTTCGGTGCGGATAACAGATGGGGGGTGTTCCCTTCTGTTTCTGCTGCATGGCGTGTTACTCAGGAAAAATTTATGGCGCCGCTTACCAGCGTACTTAATGACCTGAAATTAAGGGCCAGCTATGGTATTGCTGGTAACAACCGTATAGGTAACTACTCATCCATTGGTTTATTAAACACTGGCTTTTATCCAACAGGTGGAGCACTGCAAAATGCGGTAACTCCCAGCACGTTGCCGAACCCTAATCTTGGATGGGAAAAAGTTGTGCAAACCAACCTTGGTGTTGATATGGGTTTCCTGAATGACCGTATACGCCTGGAGGCCGATTATTATAACAGTACATCTAAAGATTTGTTGTTGAATGTACCGGTACCAACTGTAACCGGATACACTACCCAGTTACAAAATATCGGAAAAGTGCAGAACCGTGGTTTTGAGTTTTTATTAACAACACAAAACATGATAGGCAAATTCAGATGGTCAAGTAACTTCAATATTTCATTCAATAAAAATAAAGTATTGGAAGTTGGCCCCGGCGGACAGCCTATTTACGGAAGCGCTCCAAACGCAACAAATGCATTTATTACCAAACCGGGTTATCCTATAGCAAGCTTTTATGGATATGTTTACCAGGGAGTATTTCAGAATCAACAACAGCTTGATCAATACCCTCATTTATCAGGAGACAAGATTGGCGACGGCCGCTATCTGGATGTAAACGGAGATGGCAAGCTCGATCAAACCGATAAAGCTATCATTGGCGACAACCAGCCCAAATTTACCGGTGGTTTTGGTAATAATTTCTCTTACAAGAACTTTACATTATCAGCACAGCTTTCATTCTCATACGGAGCACATGCATTTAGCTTCTTTAAACGTATGGTCGGCATTTATCATGGCGACAGGAATGCATTGGTAGAGCAGGTAGATCGCTGGCGTTCACCAGATCAGCCTGGCGATGGGGTTCATTTCCGTGCTACACGTAATCCGACAGGTTGGCAGCGCGAGCCGTCTTCTGCGTGGGTAACAGATGTATCTTATTTACGCCTACGCGATGTCACCCTGGGTTACAACTTTACACAAGGTGTGTTAAAGGCATTGGGAATAAAAGGCCTGCGTGTTTATGGAACCACTCAAAACCTGTTTACCATCACCAAATATCCTGGTTTCGATCCTGAAACAAGCAGCGAGGGTGATGGTCTGACAAAAGGCGGCGACTATGCAGGGTATCCCTCTGCACGCACATTTATTATTGGGTTAAATGTTACCATGTAATTACTTAAGAAGATGAAAAGATTAATCCTAACCACCCTTAGTTTGTTACTGGTTTTTAGTTCATGTAAAAAGCAGTTTATTGACCTTAACCCGCCATCGAATCTAAACTCGACCGGGTTTTACAAAACACAAACTGATATGAACCAGGCAGTGCTGGGCGCATATGCAAACCTTCGGTCTGTCTACAATAGTACCTTTATTAAACTCGGAGAAATCCGCTCAGATAATACTACCTATTCATGGCTGGCCGGCAACCCGGCAGATGACAACGGTGTAGATATATTTGCATCGCCGCTACTGCCTGAAAACGGATATTTGAGTAGTTGTTGGAATAACTGTTACAATGTTATTCTGCGTTGCAACATTGTGATAGGCCGTATTAACAACGTGCCGTTTACCGACCAGAAATTGAAAAGCCAATATATTGCAGAGGCGCGTTTTCTCCGTGCGCTGATGTATTTTTGGCTAAACCGTGTTTTTGGCGGAACTACAAACGGCGGCGCTTTACTGGGCGTTTTAAAAGTTGATAAAGAAATTAGTCCGGCCGATGCCTACAGCCTAACCCGTGCAACTTTGCAGGACAATTATGATTTTATAGTGTCTGACCTGCAATTTGCCGAAGCTAACCTGCCCGCTAAATATGCCGCGACCGATATAGGCCGTGTTACCATGTGGGGCGCTAAAGGTTTGTTATGTAAAGTGTATATGACCATGGCGGGCTATCCGCTTAACAAAGGCGTAGCTTATTACAACCTTGCTATACAAAAGGCGCAAGAAGTCATCAATACTTCCGGGGCTTCTTTGGTGCCAAGTTATGCAGACCTTTTCGATGTTAACAAGAAAAACAGCGTAGAGTCTTTATTTGAAGTTCAATACCTTAAGGGAAGCCCTAATGGCGCAACCGGAAGCCCGTGGAACAATGATTTTGCACCACGTTTTTCAGATAAAGAAGTTGTATTAGTAGGCGATAAAGGCGGCAGCAACGCGCCAACCGGCGATATGTCCCGCGCCTATGAGTTAGGCGATCCGCGGAAATATGTTTCAATGCGCGACTTTTGGGTTAGCGCCAAAAACGGTTCTATTCAAAATGACCGCTATGTGCGTAAGTATTACGATGTAGCGTCAGCCGGTAGTGATAATGGAAATAACTGGATTGAATTAAGGTTAGCCGATATTTATCTTTTATATGCTGAAGCGTTGGTGCGCACCGGCGGCGATAAAAGTCAGGCGCTTTTATACCTGAATAAAATACGCCAACGGGCAAGGAACACCAAAGGCGACCCAGCTATCACTCCTCCTGCAAATTTATTGCGAGATTATACATTGGCTGATTTTGCCGATGACAATGCTTTCTTATTAGCTATTGAGCAGGAACGCCGGGTAGAGCTGGCCTTTGAAAACCACCGTTGGTTTGACCTGGTTAGAACAGGTAGGGCGAAAGATGTCATGACTGCCGAGCAATCGGCAGATGGCTATGCTTCCTTCACCTGGAGCGACAACGCGCTGAGCTATCCGATACCAACACCTGTCATGCAGTCTAGCCCGGGTAAAATCCTTCAAAACCGGGGTTATACGCAATTCTAAAGCTAAAGCAAGATAAATAAAAGCGAAGGCGGGTGGTATCAAGGTATCACCCGCTTTTGCTTTTTTAAAGAAAACGATAATGCCGATTTCATCTGAGAGATCGGCTTTTGCTTATGGGCTTGCGGCAAATAAAATCAGGAACTGCCTGCTGTATTCTCAAATCGAATAAACTAAATAAAAGTTTACTTAACTTATAGAAAAAGTTAAAAAACTTTTTAAAAATTTTAATAATTAAAAATAATCTCTTTACATTCGCTTAACAAACTTGATCAGATGAACCGTATCTCAGCAAACCATTTGGCTATTATTAAGGATCTGTATTACTTAAACAAGGCTACATGTTTAGATATCAGCAAAGCAAGCGGCGCCAGTATACCTAACGTTGCCAAGAATATAAACGAGCTTATTGAGGCAGGCTACGTTGTGGAGAATGGTTTTGCAACCTCTACCGGTGGAAGGAAACCGCTAACCTATTCTTTGGTAGCAGATAAAAAACATATTCTTTCGGTTGCTGTCGATCAGTTTTTTACCCGGATGTGTCTTGTTGACCTGAACAATAAGTTTTTAACTGACGTTTACGAATTTCCGCTCGACCTTGCTGCTCACCCTTGCCCTGAGCGTGCGTTGGTTGAGCAAATTGATTTCTATTTAAAAGAACACCAGATTGACCGCAGCAAAATTTATGGCGTTGGTGTGGCTATGCCCGGATTTGTAGCGCCGGAAAAGGGCATTAACCATTCTTTTTTTAAAACGGCCAAACCTAACATACGACACTATTTAGCCAAAGAAACCGGACTGAATGTTTTTATTGATAACGACTCGAGCGCGATTGCTCTGGCTGAGCTAAAATTTGGCGAAGGCCGGTCGAACGATGAATTGATGGTAATTAATATAGGCTGGGGTATTGGTTTAGGCATGATCGTTAACGGCGAAATTTTCCGCGGAGCAACAGGTTTTGCCGGTGAGTTTAGCCATATCCCCCTCTTTAAAAACGGTAAAAAATGTTCTTGCGGAAAGTACGGCTGTCTAGAAACCGAAGCTTCACTTATTATCATCCAGGAAAAAGCACGCCGCCAATTAGGCCAGGAATTAGGGTCTATCACCTCAGTTTTAGCTGCTGCCGGCAGCGGCGATGGGGGGGCTATCAGTCTAATCTCAGAAGCCGGATATCATATTGGTCTTGGTATAGCGGTACTGATTCATATTATGAATCCGGATGCTATTATACTGAGTGGAAACGGTATTAAAGCCGGAAAAATTTGGCTGGCGCCTGTTCAGCAAGCTATCAATGAATTTTGTATACCGGCGCTTACGCATGATGTTGAAGTAAAAGTTTCGCCATTAGGAACTAATGCTCAGCTTATAGGCGCTGCTGCACTCACAATGGAAAAAATTTCAAACTCATTTTTTGATACAACAACAAAGAATTAATACAACCCTATAATTAACTAACTAAATCAATGTTTTATGCAAAAATCCTACTATGCAATGAAATGTGCACTGATCATGTTGCTACTACTTGTATGCAACATAGCCTTTGCACAGGTTCAGATCACAGGTACAGTATCTGATGATTCAGGACCGGTTCCGGGTGCCAGTGTTATAATCAAAGGCACCACCAAAGGAGTAAAAACCGATGTAAACGGTAAATACTCCATTAATGCCGCAAAAGGAGAGGTGTTAACTTTTTCTTTTGTTGGCGATTTACCTCAGGAAGTTACCATCGCCGACCAAACGGTAATTAATATAAAGCTCGCTGTTAACAACACCCAATTAGGCGAGGTTGTAGTTACCTCTTTCGGTATTAAAAGGCAAGCGCGTTCTTTAGGTTATGCAACCAGCACCGTGACGTCTAAGGATATAACTGAAGCAGGCAACACCAACTTTGCATCTGCATTATATGGTAAGGTTCCCGGCTTAAAGGTAGTAACCGCACCGGGCGGCGCGAGCAGTGCTGTTAATATGCAGATACGCGGTGTTAACTCCATCAATTATCAGCAACAGCCCTTAATTGTGGTTGATGGTGTGATTATGCGTAATGAAAATCAAACCGGCTCAAATGGGGTAAACAATAATGGTTATTGGGATGATCAACGTATCCGTGGAAACGGTATTCTGGATATTAACCCGGATGATATTGAGAGTATTTCTGTACTTAAAGGCGCTTCGGCTACCGCGCTGTACGGTTCTGACGCAACATTTGGATTAATTGTCATCACCACCAAGAAAGGGGCAAAAGGCAAGGGCCCAACTGTTGATTTTAATTACTATGGTACGAGAGAGCGAGCTGCATTTTTACCGAAATTTCAAAACATATATGGGCAAGGCTATGACCGCGCAACCAATGCAGCCGTAGGCGCCACTGAAGACGGATGGATACCTGATGCGAATTCACCCAGCGGATTCCGTCCAAACTTTAGAGCATATGCTGATTTTGGGCCTAAAATGGATGGCCAGCAGGTTCAATGGTGGGATGGTTCAATTCGTCCTTTTTCTCCGCAGCCGAATAACTACAAAGATATTTTCAGAACAGGATACAGCTCATTGGCTAATGTGGCTGTTTCTAATCAAACAGATAACTACAATTATCGTTTGTCTGCATCGCGTCTTGATTATGGAAGCATCCAAAGGGAATCTGGTCTTCAAAAAAATACGTTTAGCTTAAATAGCAGTATAAAGTTAAGTAAAAGGGTAAGTGTTGACCTGATTGCTAACTATGTTAATACTTTAACCCATAATCGCCCATATCAAACCTATCAACTTAATTCATCATACGATGGTTTTTTTGGTCGTCAGGAAGATATGAATCTGATACGCCAGAAATCTCAGACTTCGCAAGGTTATGATTGGGTGCCTTATAATCAGAAAAGTCGAAATCCTGCTGAAGCTTTTATGTTTAACGTAAGGCCTAATCTGTATGATTATTTCTGGACAACGCTGAAAAACACCTATGACGAAAATGAAAACAGGTTGTACTCAAGCGGTACATTAAATTGGGAAATCGTTGATCATTTAAAATTCAGAGGCAGGATGGGTAATGATTTTACCAGCCGTTCATCTGAACAAAAGGATTACAACCAATATGCGGCGGCATTTAATCCAAGTAACTCCAGTACCGGTTCTTACGGCGTTACTTCCGGAATATACTCCATCGTATATGGCGATGCATTGCTAACCTATGCAAATAAGATTAAAGATTTCGATTATTCTGTGAGCGCCGGTTTCACCTCAAGGAGCGAGCGTTATAAAGATGAATCATCTTCAACCGCTAATGGTTTGGTTACAGAAAATTGGTTTACTTTAAATAACTCGTACGGTATTTTAAATACCTCATTTAACCGTCAATATCTTTTAAAATATGGTTATTTCGGAATATTGGATCTGTCTTATAAAAACTACCTGTTTTTAGAAGGCACCGTACGCCAGGAATCAGCCTCAACGCTGCCTGCTCAGAACAATACTTATTACTATCCATCAGTAAACGGTAGTTTTGTATTTTCTGATGCCTTTAAAGACCATATGCCGTCATTCCTGAGCTATGGTAAATTAAGAGCCGCTTATGGTGTGGTTGGTAACCCGGCTCTTATTTACACCTCAAACATAGTTTATAACCAGTCTTCGTTACAAACCGTTACAGCTGGCTCGGTGCCGCAGTTAACTATTCCAAGTGATTACGGTAACTCGAACCTGAAGCCGGAAATGAAACACGAAGGTGAAGTTGGTTTGGAAACCCGTTTTTTAAATGATCGTATAGGTATCGATGTTACTTATTACAATAACCGTACAAAAGATATTATTATGCCATTGCAAATCGCGTCAAGCAATGGGGCACGCAGTCAAATTGTTAATGCCGGCGAAATTGGTAACCATGGTTGGGAAATAGCCTTAAATGCTTCACCTTTAAACGGTACTTTTAAATGGCAAACCCGACTTAATTTTGCGTTTAATCGCGCTAAAGTTTACAGTTTAGCACCGGGCATTCCTCAACTTGTTTTCTACTCGGCAGAACAGGATGCAATCCGCATTACAGCAAAACCTGGTGAGGAATTGGGTAATATTTATGTTAACCCAATTGCTACAGACAGCAAAGGCAACAAAATGGTAGACGGAACCGGCCTATACGTTATTGATAATTCAACTTATGTTAAGGCTGGTAATGTGTTGCCAAAAGTTACCGGTGGTTTTTCAAACTCATTCAGCTACAAGAATTTTTCGCTAAACGTTTTAATCGACTATCGTTTAGGCGGACAAATAGTGTCAACACCTCAGAAATATGGAATGGGTGCCGGTTTGTATGAAAATACACTCAAATACCGTGATGCTGCGCATGGTGGTTTAAGCTACTATGTTAATTCGGCCGGTACCTATGTGCCAACTGCTGGCGCTGCAGGCCCGGGTGGCGAGAAGGTATATCATGATGGTGTGTTGCTTCCTGGTGTGTTGGCTAATGGTCAGCCAAATACCCAAATCATCCAGGCATCTACTTACTACTTTAATATGTTCCAATGGGGACAAACCGCCGATAACCAGGACGGAGCAATTTATAACAACAGTTATGTAAAGTTAAGAGAACTAACATTGGGCTATACACTGCCAAGCAGCGTTTCAAAAGCTTTGGGTGTTAACAATTTGCGTTTTTCATTAATCGGCAGAAACCTGTTCTACATCTACAGAACATTGAAAAATCTTGATCCTGAAACAATGATAGGAAGTCAATGGTGGAGACAAGGTGTTGACGAGGGTACAATGCCTGCTACGCGCAGCTATGGATTTTCGCTTAACGCATCATTTTAAAACCATTCAATTGTAATGTCATGAAAAAAACGATATTAAATATAAGTTTAGTGTTATCCTTACTGGTAACATTTACTTCCTGTAAGAAAAGTTTAACGAACTATTATAACAATCCGGAAAAATCTACAACCGCAAGTGTTCCTACTCTTTTTACAGGTATGCTCAACGATGACCGTGTACGTCCGGCTTATTGGAACCTCAGAACTTATTTAATGATACAAGCTGCGATATATTCGCAAACTGCATCGTTCCCTAATTCTGGTAATGCTTATCAGCAAAACGACGGTTATACCGGCCAATACTGGTCTGATTTTTATTATCCTGCCGGCAATGGTAGCGGCCCGCTGGGTACATACCGTACTATGGAGCAAGTTTATAATAGTCTTCCGGCCGATCAGCAAGCCAATCAAGCTGTGTTTATGCAGGCAGCTAAGGTTTTCTTATATGAACGGACTGCTAAAATGATTGACGCCTGGGGTGATATTCCTTTTAGCGAAGCAGGCAACCTTGAAACCCATAGCACCATTAAAGACCCTAAATTTGACGATGCAAAAACGCTATATAGCACGTTGATAAGCGGATTAAATGATGCAGCTACTTATTTCAGCACTGCATCTAACCTTCCCGCAAACGTTAAAGCAGCTTTTGCAAAACAAGACATCCTGCTTTCAGGAAATCTGGATATGTGGAGAAGATATGCTAACTCTATTCGTTTAAGATTGTTAATGCGCACATCTTTTGTAGATGAAGCAACCGCCAAAACCGCAGTAACCACTATGTTGGCAAGCAGCGCTTCGTACCCACTGATAGATGGCGGTAATGTAGGTAATTATAACCCGGCAACTTCTGATGTGCTACTACAGCCACTTTCAACTAACTTGAACAGCCCGCTAAATGCAATTACTGAGGGTGGTAGTTACTCCGCTCCGGATTACATGCTTAATACCGTTATGTTACCGGCCAACGACCCGCGTATACCGGTAATATTTGCTAAGTATGGAAATCCTACTTACAAGGCTATGCCTATCACTTTCACAGCCGATCAACAAGAAAATAACTATACCAAGTATTCTATTGTTGACTCAACTACCTTTCTAAATAACATCAAGCTGCCGGGCATATTGATAACTGCTGCTGAGGTTAACTTTTTGAAGGCTGAAGCCAACGAACGTTGGGGAAATGATGCTGATGCGCAAACTAACTATAATACAGCGTTGCAACAATCAGTGTCTTTCTTTTATTATCTTAATGCTATTGGCGGGGGCAAAGTGCCTTATCCAAGTGCAAGTACTATCAGCACCTTTGTAAATTCAAGTACTGCAGCGTTTTCCGGAACGTCTACCCAGAAACTCGGTCTGATCTGGACCCAGAAATGGTTAAACTACGGCTTCATGCAGGCTGATGAGGCTTGGTCAGAGTATCGACGTACAAAATATCCGCAGTTAACTTTTGTTAACCAAACGCAAGCCGGATACCAAATACCTCCAACAAGACTGGTTTACCCAAGTGTTGAATCTTCCAATAACAGTAACTATAATACTGTCCGCGGAAAAGATACGCGTACTACCAAAATCTTCTGGGATGTTAAATAAATAAAATAAAGTAGAAAAGAAGAGGCCGCATTATTTTGATGCGGCCTCTTCTTTTTTAAGCCGATTTATGAATTAATTACTTGACGACAAATCACTAAATTAGCTTTCACAATTAAGCCTGAACAAATTCGATTATCCCGGAGTTGTTAGCTACACATGAAAGAAATTATCGACATCGTCAAAGCCTATGACAAGGCAGTAGCGCAAGGCAAAAAAACGGCCCTGGCAACTGTTGTATTGGTTGAAGGATCAGCTTATCGAAGGGCCGGCGCAAGGATGCTGATAACGGAGGATGGCGAGCTTACCGGCGCCATCAGTGGAGGATGCTTAGAGGGGGATGCTTTGCGCAAAGCCAGGCTCGTAATCTTACAGCAAGAGCCACTTTTAGTTACCTATGATACCACCGACGATGACGATGCAAAACTAGGAGTTGGCTTAGGTTGCAATGGCATTATTCACATTTTGATTGAGCCGATAACAGATCAGGCTAACAATGCAATCCATTTATTGAAGTCGATAGTTACGTTACGACATCCGGCCGTACTGGTTACTTTATTTTCTGTAGAGGATAAGAAAGCGTCCCAGCCCGGAACATGTTTATGCCTGACAGAAGACCGAGAAATTATCAATGGCATTAACAACGCTCCATATTTACAAAATTTAAAACAGGATGTCGTTAAGGTTTTTTCATCGCAGCAATCTGCCAATCAAATCTATCATGATGACCATGCTTACACGGCCTTTGTGGAATACATTAAGCCCGTAATTAATCTGGTGATCATTGGGGCTGGCAATGATGCTATCCCCTTAACCGGCATTGCAGCTATTTTGGGCTGGGATATTTCGGTCGTTGATGGACGTCATAATTACGCCCTACCTGAACGTTTTCCGGCCGCAAATAGAGTAATTGTCGCGAAACCTGAACAGGTGCTACAGCATATTGAACTGAGTAACTGGACTGCCTTTGTGTTAATGACGCACAATTACAATTATGAGCTTAATTTACTGAAAGAACTATTGCCTTTAAACTTACCATACATTGGAGTACTTGGCCCCAAAAAGAAATTGGAGCGTATGTTGACCGAATTGGAAGACAACGGTATCAAGATATCACCTAACCAGCTTGAACATTTATATGGCCCGGTAGGTTTGGATATCGGATCTGAGGGTGCCGAGGAAATAGCACTTGCCGTAGCTGCCGAAATAAAAGCAGTCTTGTCATCAAGAAACGGACATTCGCTGAAATTTAAAGTTGCTTCTATTCACGCTACTTACCAATCACCGGTATGACGGCGTTGGTTATACTTGCGGCCGGCGAATCAAGCCGATTGGGCTTTCCGAAGCAAACACTTTTGTTTAAGGGAAAGACGCTGATTGAAATTGCCGTAGAAGCAGGATTGAAATCAAAGGCCCATACCGCTACGGTAATATTAGGCGCCAACGCCGATAAGATCAGGCCTTATATCAGCAATGATTCGGTCGGGGTAATTGATAATCCTGATTGGGAAGAAGGGATAGCGTCGTCCATACGGCTGGCTATTCAATCTGTTAACGACGATAAAAATATCACTGACGTTATATTCATGCTGTCAGATCAGCCCTTTGCAAATCGGGCCGTAATTGATAGCCTGATACACAAACGTCAGGAAACGGGTGGTAAAATAGTAGCTTGCACCTATAATGATACGGTTGGTGTTCCCGCGCTTTTTAACCGCTCATTGTTCCCTCAGCTTCTTTCATTAAATGGGCAAGAAGGGGCAAAAAAAATAATCGGCAACTATACCGGCGATATCGCAACTGTTCCTTTTGAAAAAGGTAGTATTGATATTGACACCATTGCCGATTATGAAGAACTGTTACGCAGCCTTTAAATCATCAAGCTTTATTAAATTCAAAAGGTAATTTGCGATAGCGAATGCCTGTTGCCGCAAAAACCGCGTTTCCAATGGCTGGCGCTATCGGTGGTAAACCCGGTTCGCCTAACCCGGTTGGTGCATCATCCGACGGAACAAATTTTACGATAACCTCAATCGGCGCATCCTTCATCCGTAAGAATTTATAAGTATTAAAGTTTTTTTGCTCGACTGCGCCTTTGTCAAACGTCACCTTGCTAAATAAGGCATGGCTCAGGCCGTCTATAATTGCGCCCTCAACTTGTGTTTCGGCTCCACTCTGGTTAATCACCCGGCCGCAATTAATGGCGCTATAAACTTTGGTTACACGCAACTTGCCGTTTTTCAATTTAGTAACCTCGGCCACATGGGCGGCGTAGGTATTAAACGAAAAGTGTGCAGCAATGCCCTGATAAACGTTGGGCTTTTTGGTTTTACCCCAGCCGCTTATTTGGGTAACCAGGTCAATCACACTTTTGTATTTTTCAGAGTCATAGCCCGGTTTTTTGCCTGCCGGTTGGTTTTTAGCTTTCTCGATCAACTCCAGACGCAGGGCTGCCGGGTCCTTTTTCATTTGATGCGCCAGCTCGTCCAGAAAGCTCTCATCAGCAAAGGCGACTGAGTTTGACGTTGGTGCACGCCACGGGCCAGTTTGGATATTAGTTCTCAGATTATGATTATCAGCCCTATAATTGGTAATACTTGCAGCCGGGAAGCCATCAGGTTTGCCTGCTGAACCACCTGCCAGTACAGCGCCGTTAAAATGCCAGGCGGCAATTTCATTAGTTTTTGGATCAATGGCTGCCTGATATTTGAACATGCTGGCCGGGCGATAGAAATCGCCTTGCATATCGTCTTCGCGCATCCACAGCATTTGTACAGGTACCTTTGCTGCTTGCGATATCAGGGCTGCTTCAACGCCATTGTCAGTTTGAAGTTTACGACCAAAGCCGCCGCCCTGGCGCGGCATACCTAAGGTTATGTTTTCCTGCGGGATATTCAGCGCTTTAGCGACGGCGCCACGCAAATTGGCCGGCACCTGTGTTGGGCCGTATAATTCGGCTTTATCGCCGCGCACATCGGCAAAAAAGTTAAGTGGCTCCATATTAGCATGCGACAACGCCGGCACCTCATAAGTAGCCTCTATTATTTTGTAATCTTTGTTAGTTAATGCTGTTTCTATATCGCCGTCATTACGCCCCGGTTTGTCGGTCTTGTTGCTTAACAGTTCGGCAAATGATGCATCATGATCGGTTGTGCTTTCGAGTTTGTCGGCATCCTGCCATTCTACCTTTAGCACATCGCGACCTTTTTTGGCGGCCCAGGTTGATGTAGCCAATACAGCCACAACATTATGCGCCTGCACCACATTTTTTACACCGTTCACTTTTCGTGTTTCGGTGTCGTCAAAAGATTTCAGCGTTTTGCCGAAAGCTGGCGGCCTTGCTACGATGGCATACAGCATGCCCTCGCGCCGGGTATCGATGCCATACAACGGCTGACCGGTTATGATTTTATGGTTATCAATATTATGAACCCTTGTGCCTATGATCTTGAAATCTTTCGGGTCCTTCAGTTTAACCTCGCTTGGTACAGGCAATGTTGCGGCTTTAGCGGCCAGTTCGCCATAGCTTAGTTTTTTACCGCTTGGCTTATGTATAACAAAGGCATCCTCAGTATAACATTCGCTTTCGCTGGCATTCCATTGTTGCGCTGCCGCGGATATCAACATTTGGCGTGCTGTTGCGCCGGCATTGCGTATAGGCATGAAACGGCCGCGTATAGCGCCGCTGCCACCTGCCACCTGTGCGCCAAATTTGCCTGGGTCAAGCGGCGCCATTTCAACATGTACCTTGTCCCATTGCACATCCAGCTCTTCGGCCAATATCATTGGGAGAGATGTTTTTACGCCTTGTCCAATTTCCGGGTTGGGCGACATCAGTGTAACCAATCCCTTCGCATCTATCGAAACATAGGCATTAGGCGAAAATATGGTGTCGGCCAGATGTTGCGCCGGATTAGCATCAGCCAATAAATGAAAACCAAACATTACGCCGCCGCCGGCTATAGCGCTCACTTTTAAAAAGTGGCGTCTTGAAACTCCCTGATCGCTCATTTTGTTACTGCTCCTTTCTTAGCTGCTAAATGTATCGCTTTACGAATACGATAATGGGTGCCGCAACGGCAAATGTTATTCATGGCCAGATCAATATCGTCGTCTGTTGGGTGCGGGTTCTGTTTTAATAGTGCCGAAGCTGCCATGATCTGCCCGCTTTGGCAATAGCCGCATTGCGGTACGTCCATCTCGCTCCATGCTTTCTGAACCGGGTGGGTGCCATCCTTACTCAAACCCTCGATGGTGACAATCTTTGAATCTTTAACTTCTGACACCGGCAACTGGCACGATCGTACTGCGAAACCATTAAAATGAATAGTGCAGGCGCCGCATTGCGCAATACCGCAGCCAAATTTGGTCCCAACTAAATTTAAGTGATCGCGCAGCACCCAAAGCATGGGCGTGTCCGGGTCGGCATCAACTGTAAGTAGTTGATTATTGACAGAAAGCTTGTAAGTGGCCATAACAGGTTTGTTTAAAGTAAATTTACTATAACCATAGTAAAATGCAAAAAAGTAGAATGCTTGTTACAAAACTGGTGTTGTTGTTCACGAACAACAAAGTGGAAATTTTTTTGTTTGTGGATTTATGGCAGCATTATCATCAAGCTCTAAACCTAATTTTTATTTGTATGTACATTTGAACATAGAAATTTTTTTATATGTTTGAATTGTATAAACCCACTTTATAAACAGCGGCTACGGCCGTGGTAATTCCAAACAACAATCCGCATGAAAAAAATATTCTTATTTGCATGCCTGGCGCTTATTGGTGCAACCCGGGCATCTGCTCAAAAAGCCGCGAGTACGATATGGCAAATTGGCAAAGCCGACGGTTCTGCCAACGAGTTTGCACTGGCGCCTGATGGCTTTATAAAATTTCTTGAGCGTGATTTTGGTTTCGAAGACAAATTCTATCTGATTGGACATTCCAAACCCAATCAGGATTTCCCATACGTGTTAGCCGGTCCGGCGGATACATGGGGCGGCACCTGGCCAACATCAGGATGGCGTACCAACCAGGTTAACATACTTTTTTCTTTAAAAGAGGCACCGGCCAAAGGCAATTATAAACTGGTAATTCAGTTGGCCGATTTTGCTAAAAAGTTCCTTCCGCTATTAAAGATCAGCGTTAACAATACCGATCATAAACTGCAGTTAGAAGCCGCCGGATATGATGTTGCTAAACAACCGCATCCACGTTTGAACGAGCCCTATATAGACTCTGCTGCTTTAAAGGGCGATATGTCAAAAGCTACCGCAAAAACGCTGGAAATACCTGTCAGTGCAAGCACCTTAAAAAAAGGCGGAAATACGGTAACCATCACCATATTACAAGGGTCATGGATAAAGTTTGATGATGTGAGTTTGGACGGCCCTGCAAATAATCTGCAAACACCGGGGCAGCTATATGTCCGTGACGTTAAAGCCGCCGATTACGAATTGCAAAACGGCGCGGCACGGATACAACCGCTAATCGTAAACACCGAATATTTAACAGGCGTACCAACGCTGAGTGTGGAGCTTGACGGCAAACCTATTTTTAAAGAAGTGGTTGAAAAAGGCAATTACGAATTCGAGGCTCCGATGCCTGCTGTAGCTGCCACTAAAATTAGTAATTACCGCATTTTAGAGAATGGTAAGGTGGTGCAAACCGGTACAGTTACCCGCTCTAAACAAAAACTACAGACGATGGCTGATTATGTAGATACCCGCATAGGTACCGCCCACTCGCGATGGATGATAGCACCCGGTCCATGGATGCCTTTTAGCATGGTTAAAATGAGCCCGGATAATCAGAATTCTGGCTGGCAGGCCGGCTATGAGCCATCTTTTGAAACGGTGAGCATGTTTAGCCATATCCATGAGTGGACTATGGGGGGCCTGGGCATATTTGCTACTAACGGACACTTAAAAACCAAACCGGGCGATGAACTGAAGCCTGGTTCCGGCTATGCTTCTCGGATTGACAAGCGAAGCGAAGAGGCGCCTATAGGCGAGTATAAGGTAAAGTTGACCGACTATAATATCAAAGCCGAAGTAACAGCTACCACCCGCTGCGGTTTTGAACGTTTTACCTTCCCAAAAGACAGGGATAGCTCGCGTGTATTGATTGATCTGCGCATACCGGCCGAATATAATTATGAACTGAAGGAAATTAAAGTAACCAAGGTGAGCGATAAGCGTATTGAGGGCTTTGCGCATGAATTCACTAAAGGCGTTTGGAGCACTCAGGCTGATCAGGATTACACCATCTTCTTTGTGATTGAGGTTGACCAACCTATAGCGGATATTGGCGGTTGGATTGACGGCAAAATGGTTAGTGGAAACACGTACACAGCAACGAATGCTAAAAATGCAGGCCTTTGGCTGAATTTCAATACCAAAGTACATCCGGTGGTACAAGTACGCTCAGGTATCTCTGTGGTTAGTTTAGCGAATGCTGACCTGAACCTGAAAACAGAGATCAAAGACAAATTTGGATGGAGCTTTGATGCCATCCGTCAAAATCAGGTAAACGCATGGAATGATATTTTTAACCGGGTGAAGATCACTTCGACAAACCGGGCCGAGAAAGTGCGGTTTTACAACGCTATGTACCGCTCAATTGCCAGCCGCAATACATGGAGTGATGTTAACGGCCAATGGCGCGGAACCGACAGCAAGGTGCATCAATTAAAAGATAAGGATGATGTTGCTTTAGGCTGCGATGCTTTCTGGAACACTTTCTGGAACTTGAACCAGGTTTGGAACCTGATTACCCCTGAGTGGAGTAAACGCTGGGTAAACTCACAACTGGCTATGTACGATGCAAATGGCTGGTTAGCAAAGGGCCCGGCAGGCATGAATTATATCCCGGTGATGGTGGCCGAACACGAGATACCATTACTGGTATCTGCTCATCAAATGGGTATAACCGGGTTTGATGCCAATCATTTGCTGGAAGCAGCCGTTAAAATGCAAACTACGCCTGCTCAAAAAGTGTTTACCGGTTTCGCCGGTAATGAGGATTTGAAAGAGTATATAAAACACCATTATGTGCCGTCTGACAGTGGCCGTTTCTCAAACACAATGGAGTATTCGTATGATGATTGGACGGTTGGCCAGTTAGCTAAATCTTTAGGAAAGACTGATATCTACAATAAATTTAATACTCGCGGATACTGGTGGCGAAACGCCATTGATACCGCCGGCTACTGCCACATGAAACTGGCTAACGGTCAGTTTACACCAAATTTTGATCCTTTCCGCAGCGGGCATAATGCAGAGTATGTAGAAGGCAATGCCTGGCAGCTGACGTTTTTTGTTCCGCAGGATATGCCGGCGCTCATCAGCTATATCGGCAAACAAAGATTTATCGATCGTTTGGAGTGGGGCTTTAAAGTAAGTGAGCCTTGGCGCTATAATGGTATGAACGACCAGTATTGGGATTATCCGGTGGTGCAAGGCAATCAGCAGTCAATGCACTTTCCGTTCTTGTTTAACTGGGCCGGCAAACCATGGTCAACCCAAAAATGGAGCCGTTCTGTTATCGATCGTTATTACGGCTACGGTGTAACTAATGCTTGGCTGGGCGATGAAGATCAGGGTCAGATGAGCGCCTGGCTGGTGATGACCTCTATCGGCCTATTCCAGATGGATGGCGGCGCTCGCGAAAAGCCTGTCTATGAGATTGCAAGTCCACTATATCAAAAAATTGAGATTGATCTTGGACAGCGTTTTGGCCGCGGTAAAAAGTTTACCATCGAGGCTAAAAATGCATCGCGTACCAACATGTATGTGCAAAGCGCTATGTTAAATGGCAAAGTGCTCAATTCGTTCAAATTCCCGGCTTCTGAGCTGTTAAAAGGCGGGTCATTGACTTTGGTTATGGGGCCAAAACCTAACGAAAAGTGGGGCATCGATAACTAACAGCAAAATTGACCCGGTAAACGGTAAAGTATAAATATAAAGGGCCGACCTCTATAAGAGACCGGTGCTTTATATTTAACAGAGTCGCATGGTAGGTTTATTTCTTTGCCTTAAGCTAATGCTTGAGATTGGTACAAAGTTTTATTCAGGTATTTGGCAATTTTGCCTGCTACAGTAGCTACATGCGGCTTTTCGAAAAAATCTTCGTGGTCACAATCCACATTTTCAAATTCAATAGGGCCGTCAATATATTGCTGCCATAAAGCGTCGGGGTTTACAAAATTTTCGTAAACACCGATACGGTGATACCTTGAATACTTTGAATTTTTAAAATCTTCATTAATGAATAATACGTTGCCCTTATATTTTGCATGGGTTTGATATGAATCCCATATCAGGAAAAGGTTTTTATTAACGTTCGTATTTAAGAGGGTTTCTGGCGATTTAGCAGGCGACTTTTTGATTAAACTTTTAAGCAGCCTCGGCATCCTCGAGGTTACGTATTTTAATTTAAGATCCAAGTTCAGTTTCCTGAAAGTGTAAATTTCCTTTTTAATCATCCGGCTCGTAATCGAGCCCTCGGCAATAATGCAAGGTGGCGGCGTGCTTACTATTACCAGCATATTTACTTCATCGCCGGCCTGCTGCAACTGTAGCGCTATTTCGAAGGCAAGCCCACCACCCAGCGAGAATCCTAAAAGCCCATAAGGGCCGTCCGGGCAAACCGCTTTTATATGGTTAATAATATAGCTTGCATATGATTGCGCACTGGTAAATTCAAAATCTTCACGGTCTGTCGGGTTCGAAACGCTGTACAGCGGCTGCTGCGGACTGTAATATTCAGAAAAGCCGCTAAACGTTAATGGCGAGCCAAAAACGCCGGCAAACAAAAATAACGGCGACCCTACGCCCTCCCGTATCAGCATTACCGGGCTAAAACTTTCGTCCAGGTTGTTTTCAATGCTGTGGGCCAACTGCCTTATGGTAGGTAAATTGTATAGGGTTGAGAAGCTTATTTTAGTTTCAAACTTTTTATTAACCTGGCTTATTACCTTGGTTACCATAAGCGAGTGCCCGCCCAAGTCAAAAAAATTATCGTCGACACCGATTTCTTTAATTCGCAGGTTCTTTTTCCAGATGGTGGCTATTTCCCTTTCCGTGTCGGTTGCCGGTGCTACAAAGTCACTTTGTTTGGCATGATAACGTTCTGTTGGTTGAGGCAGCAGCTTTCTGTCTACCTTTCCATTACTGTTTAATGGTAATGCAGGCAGTTTTACAAAAAACTTAGGTACCATATAATCGGGTAGCTGCGCTCTTAAGGCGGTCACCAGCCGGCTAGCTAAATCTTCTTTCAGTTTTTGTGAAGGACGAATGGTATAGTACGCCACCAACTCGCCGGTACCATCAACCTGTTGTTGCACAACCACGCAGTCTTTCAACATTGGGTCTTTTAATAATATTGTCTCTATTTCACCGAGCTCAACGCGGTAACCATTGATTTTAACCTGGTGATCTATCCGCCCTAAAAATTCGATATTGCCGTCGGCGTGCCGTCTTGCCAGGTCGCCGGTTTTGTAAATACGGATCTTTTGGGTATCAGTTTTGTCCCAGTAAATAAATTTTTCTGCGGTAAGATCCGGACGGTTCAAATAACCTTCGGCCAGGGCTATTCCTGAAGCGCAAAGTTCGCCAATTTCTCCGTTAGGCACTTCTTTAAGCTCGTTGTCTAAAATATACATCTCAACATTGTCAACCGGGACTCCGATTGGTGGCAATGCAGGCCATTGTGATGGAGCGCCCGTTAATTTAAATTGAGTAACGATATGCGTTTCTGTAGGCCCGTAATGATTATATAAAGTACATGTTGGGCACTCCTGGAAAAACCGCCGCATTTGAGTGGTTACTTTTAACTGCTCGCCGGCGGTGGTTATTTCTTTTAAGCATTGCGGATAAAGCTGTTCTACATCAGCCGCTTCCATCAGATATTGCAAGGCCACAAAAGGTAAAAATATACGGTTAACCGAGTTTTTCTTAATGTAATTTAATAAGCCGCTTGGGTCTGTTTTGGTTTTGTTATCGACAAGTACCAGGGTTCCGCCGGTTGTCAGGGTCGAAAATATCTCCTGGAATGATACGTCAAAGCCCAAATTGGTAAATTGAAGTGTTCTCGTTCCCGTGGCTGTCAGTGAGTTATTGTTTTGCCACTTAAGTAGGTTGGTTATAGCTTTATGCCCCATTGCTACGCCCTTAGGCGTGCCTGTTGAACCCGAGGTATAAAGCACATAGGCTATGGGCTGATCAATATCGACGGGCTGCGCATCAGGAAACGCCTCATCGCTGATGATCAGTTTTAGCGGCAGACTTTCCAGACGTTGTTTTTGGGATGACGGGGCGAGGCATCTTTTCACTCCGGAACTTTCTATGATTTGTTGTAAGCGCTCGTTCGGGAAATTTGGATCAAGCGGTAAATACGCATGACCGGCCTTTAATATTGCCAGTACACTAATGATTGTTTCGACGGATCGGTTTTCGCAGATGCCCACAATAAAATTGTCCGTGCCGTTGGATTGTAATGCCGCCGCCAAATTATCTGCTTTCTTATTTAACTGGCTGTATGTAAGAGAAGTGTCGGCGAAGGTCACTGCAACTGCATTGGGTGTATATGCAGCTTGCTTTTCAAAAAGCCGAACGTAAGTTGCCTCCATGATAATGTCTTGAATTGTGATTTAAACAATAGTAACGTTTAAACTAACATTGTAATAAACAGCACTTGATAGTCAAATGTTTATAATAAATAACTTAAAATTAAAAAATTTTCGTCATTTTTTATATTGCGCTGTGCGCCAATGTGTTATAATGGATATTATCGATAAAAATGGCTAATAGCGACAACTGACTGAAAGACTAGCTGCGCAAAACAGAATTTTAACAGCCAAATTTTTATGCTGTTAAGCAAAGATGAATTAGCTATTTTTGATGCTGAATAAAGCGCACCCCTTTCAAAGCTATCCCCCTATTGGCGACGAAAAAGGCTGATTTCATACCCGAGATTGGCGTACAATAGGATATCATGGCAAAAAAGAACAAGATTGATAACATCACTATAAAAGACAGGCTTCGTGCACTGCGAAACCTGCCTGCATTTTTTAAACTGGTCTGGCAATCAGGCCCCGGCATGATGTTGGTGAACATAGTGCTGCGTTTTGTTGAGGCTGCTATTCCTTTTTTGTTACTTTTCGTAGGTAAGCTAATCATCGACCAGGTGGTACAGCTTACCAAGGCACATAATTCTTTTGCAGAAGCTTATTTGTGGAGATTGGTGGCGATTGAGCTTGCATTAGCCATCTTGTCGGATGGATTAAACCGCGCAATCACGCTTATGGATAGCTTGTTGGGCGACCGGTTTGCCATTCATACTTCAGTGCGAATCATGGAACATGCCGCTACACTTGACCTGGATCAATTCGAAGACGCCGTGTTTTATGACAAACTGGAGCGTGCCCGCCAACAAACGGTTGGGCGCACGGTGTTGATATCGCAGGTTATGAGCCAGGTGCAGGACCTGATTACCATTGGTTTCCTGGCTGCCGGCTTAATTGTATTTAATCCCTGGCTTATTGTGTTGCTGGTGGTCGCCATATTGCCTGCCTTTTTGGGAGAAGCTTATTTTAATGATCAAACCTATGCATTGAGTCGCAAAAAAACGCCTCAACGCCGTGAATTAGACTACCTGCGTTATATTGGAGCCAGCGATGAAACGGCTAAGGAGATCAAGATATTCTCTCTGTCAGATTTTATTATCGATCGCTTTAAAATACTGTCTCACAAATTTTATATTGATAATAAGCGCATAGCGGTAAGCCGCTCGCTATGGGGTACTTTTTTTGCCTTGATTGGCAGTTTGGGCTATTATGGCGCCTATGTATTTATCGTCCACCAAACGGTGAAAGGCGTACTTACTATAGGCGAGCTGACTTTCATGGCCGGATCATTCAGGCAATTGCGTGTCTTGCTTGAAAATATATTAAATCGTTTTACTACAGTATCGCAGGGAGCCATTTACCTGGGCGATTTTTTTGAGTTTTTTGATATAGAGCCCAAGATCCACAATACCCAACAACCTCGACCGTTCCCTGATCAGATTAAAGAAGGTTTTACCTTTGAGAATGTCGGCTTTCGTTATCTGAACAGCGAACGCTGGGCAAACCGTCATCTCAATTTTACCTTGCACCCCGCAGAGAAGTTAGCACTGGTTGGTGAGAACGGGGCCGGCAAAAGTACCTTAGTTAAATTGCTTGCCCGATTGTATGACCCTACCGAGGGGCGCATTCTGCTTGACGGTCATGATCTACGCGAATATGACCTGTATGATTTGCGTAAAAACATCGGCATTATCTTTCAGGATTTTCTGCGTTACCAGATGACCTTTTCGCAAAATATCGCCGCTGGTAATATCGATGAGCGCAACAACCAAGAGCTGATCACACGCTCGGCAACCCAAAGCATGGCAGACGAACTGGCGCAAAAGTTGCCGGGCGGTTACGGACAAATGTTGGGCAAGAAATTTGCAGAAGGTGTTGAACTTTCGGGCGGCGAATGGCAGAAGGTAGCTATAGCGCGAGCCTATATGCGAGAGGCGCAACTGGTGATTTTAGATGAGCCTACCGCCGCATTGGATGCGCGTGCAGAATCTCAGGTATTTGAGCGCTTCACTGAATTGACGAAGGGCAAGATGGCGGTGCTTATCTCGCACCGGTTTTCGACAGTGAGAATGGCCGACCGTATCATTGTGTTGTATAAAGGTGAGATTGCCGAGGTTGGTAACCACGAAGAATTGTTAGCTAAAGGCGGTCGCTATGCTGAATTATTTCAATTACAGGCCATGGGCTATCAGTAGATTAATAGCAAAATCCAAGTTAACTCAAATTGCTTAGTTTGGCCTCTTTCAATATATTTTATAAATTCAGTTATGTTACAAAATTCAATCCGCGACTTTGACATACAAACCATGCTGCAGGAGCTGCTAATGGTATGCGTGGCTATTCTTATTGGGGCATTAATAGGCGCAGAGCGCGAGTACAGCAATAAATCTGCCGGACTGCGCACCTTTATACTGGTTTCCTTCGGCTCGTGCGTGTTTACCATTTTGTCGATAGAGATTGGCATAAGCAATCCAGACAGGCTTGCTGCTAATATCATAACCGGTATCGGTTTTCTAGGTGCCGGGGTTATTTTCAAAGACTCTAACGACAATAACAAGATAGAAGGTATTACCACTGCCACTACTATATGGGCCACTGCTTCTGTAGGCATGAGTGCCGGTTCGGGTCATATTTATCTGGCATTGGCGGGCACATTGGTGATACTGGTTATTTTAAAATTACTGCTGCCCCTGCAGGTATATATCGATAGTCGTCATAAAATACGCGAATACAATATTTCTACCGCCACACCGGATGATGCAGATGATTACATGCCCTTGTTTCGGCAGCATCAATTGAAATATTTATTGTTAGGCGAAAGCAGGGATGCTGTTCATTTTTCGCGCATCTGGCGAATAACCGGTAGCGTTAAAAACCATGAACAATTGATAGCAGATTTGATACGGCATCCCAAGATTATTTCGTATAAGTTTTAAAATAAACAACATCTGGAAATGAAGCATAAAACAATTTGGAAAGATGATCCTGAATCGCATGACTATCCTGCGGCCCGGGATTATCTTGAATTACTGTTTCTGCCAAAAGAGGCAGAAAAGTTTGCAGCTGCTTTGCAACAGGTCCCTACCATCCAAAAGAAATCAAAAGATATACTTAGAGCGAGCCGGCTGCCACTATTGCCCAAGGATAATATCCATGTGCAGGAGAATCTGAAAAAAATCAAGAAGAAAATAAAACTCTCGCCTATACTATTGGTGCGCAATGAAACAGGACTAATTATTGCCGATGGCTATCACCGCCTGTGCTGCAGTTATTATGTTACTGAAGATTTGGAAGTGCCCTGCAGGCTGGTGTGATAGTTTTATACGATGATAGTTTCAACGGGATAGTCAAACAAATAAGCTTTTACGTTTATTTATACTATATGCGCCAAAGTGAGATTAGAAAACAGGTAAAAAGCATATGCCTAAAGGCTAATAAAGCGATGCATGCTTTTATCAAAAAAGGTAACCAGGAGAAATTGCATCGGTTTCGCACCCATGTCAAAAAGCTGCGTGCGGTAGCCCGTCTGGATGAATTAGCGGCGCCAAACTTATACCAGTCGCTAAAGCCGCTTAAAAAGACTTACCAACTTAGCGGCGCTATACGCGAGCGGTATCTGCATCTGGAACTAGGTAAGACTCTTAAGGCAAGACGCGGTTTTTTGGCGATGCAGCGGTATGAAATGGAGCTGGCTATCAAGAGTTTGAGTCGTCAAAAAAAGCGTCATGATAATCGGATGGACCGTGCACAACGAAAACTCATTGAACGACTTAAGCCGGTAAAAGGGCATGATCTTTCCTTGTTTTATGAGAAAGAACTCCACAAACTCGGCGAGCAGCTCAGCCTCTTTGAGGATGATAACCGGTTGCATGATTGCCGGAAACGTCTGAAAATATTGCTGTACAATTTGCCGCTTGTTAGGCATGAGCTCACCTTGCCGGTAAACGAAACTTATCTTGAAAAAGTGCAAACGGCCATCGGCGATTGGCATGATAACCTGTTGGCAGCGTTTAATTTTCCGGGCCTCTACCAAAAAACCAAAGGTCTGTATGAGGCGGTAAAATCTGTAACAGCAAATTTTTACCAGCAAGCTACCACGCCGGTGGATATTCCGCTTATGCAGATTGATTGAACCATGAATGACTCAATAAATAAATCAGGCATTCCTGCCGGCAGTTTTAAATCTTTCTTCGTCTTCCGTCATCGGTTTATCGGTACTGTTTGGTTGGCCCTTGCCTGTGCTTATTAAGCCGTATAAGCTTTCACGGATATAATGTGTCCAGGCATTTGCACAAACATCAAAACACTCATATTCCGGAATCAGGCCCAGATGAAGGAATTGAAGCTGTGTTTTTCCGTCTTTTTCAGATAGCTCAAAATGGATGGTTGTATCTGTCCATTCGGCTTCATCGTTGGGAAATCTGTTGCTTTTGGGATGAGTGGTATCGTCGTCAAAAATTCCCGGTTTGAAGTAATTCTCAAGCACCAGCCAAACTACTTTTTTATTAGGCACCATTTCAACTAGCTGTATTCGGCAACGGTGAATGTCTTCAAAATGGTAGTCGAAAACAGCATTCAGTTTATCTGTCTCTCCCACAATTTCTTCCGACCACCAGGCGCGGGGATTATTGACAGCGTTAAATACTTGCTCCGGGGTTTGATTTACCAATATTCTGGTATTAAAATCTGATCTTGTCATGTTATTGTTTTTAGATAAATATAATTTTCCTTAAAGCGTAACCAATTAGTTACGCAAACTTATAAGTAAAAAATTTCTTTAAACATGGGTGGTTAGACTTTTTACAGGGGCAATTTGGACAGCGGGCAAAAATGATCCAACAGAATAACTTAGTAACAGTTTTGTGTCGCTGTGTCAACTAATTGTTTTTAGTTTCTATTTTTATCACATCCAATTAATTGATATTAGTAATCAATGCGTCAGCCATATCCATGAAGAAACTACTTTTAATAACTCTGTTAATCTGCAATAGTCTTTATCTTTTTGCTCAGTCGGGCGCCATTAAGGGCCGCGTAGTTGATAATAAAACCCATCAACCCATTGAATATGCCAGCGCCGCGATTTTTAAGGGCGATGAATCGAGCCCGGTTGCCGGTGCCGTGAGTAAGGCCGACGGCAGCTTTGAATTGAATAAGCTTTCCGCAGGTAGTTACCGGTTAAAAATTGTTTTTATAGGCTATCAAAGCCTTGTAAAAGCCGATATTCAATTAAATGACGGGCAGCATTTAAATTTAAAGGAGGTGTTGTTGCAATCGGCCAGTCAGACACTTAACACAGTTGATGTTAAAGCGAAGCAGGCTAATACCGTTAATAAAATTGATAAACAGGTTTTTCGCGCCGGTCAATTTGAGGCTGCAAAAGGTGGGTCGGCAGTTGATGTGATCAAGAACCTGCCTTCGGTTTCAGTTAATGGCGAAGGTAATATCAGTGTGCGTGGTTCAGAAAGTTTTATGGTATTAGTCAATGGTAAACCTGTTATTACAGATGCGCAGACGGTGCTGTCGCAAATCCCGGCAAATGCTGTCGAAAATATCGAGGTGGTTACCTCACCCTCGGCCAAATATGACCCTGATGGCCGTGGCGGCATACTGAACATCATCACCAAAAAGGGAGCAACGGATGGATTGACGCTGGCTGCTAATGCGCTGGGTGGTTTGCCAAGTGTAGATGATCATAATAACTCGCGCCAACCGGTACGTTTTGGCGGCGACGCTACCATAAATTACCGCAAGGGCAAATGGGATGTATCCATTGGTGGCAATTATAATCGGAATGATAACTCCGGATATCGTGAGGGCGATGTTTATACCAAAAACTTTGCGGCCGGTACCATGACACATTTCCCGTCAACCGGCGAACGTAGTTTCAAAAAATATAACTATGCCGGGCGCGCTACTGTTAATTTTACTGCGGATGCCAACAACGTTTTCTCTGCCGGACTTTTCCAGGGTCAACGCTTTCAGGACCGTGTCGCCGATTTAGTTTATCACAATACCACCTCGAATCTGAACAACGGCGCTTTGATTAAAAGTACAACTTACTACAACTCGAATTTGCAAACCAAAGAAGGTAGCTTTACCCTTGCTAACTTTGACTATACCCACACATTCGGAGATAAATCAACGCTTGCCGCTGCTATGGTATATGAACATGCCGATCTTTATGGCAACACTAAAAATCGCAACTTACATTACCCAAATACTGGCGACACCATCCAATATGTTTACAACCCTTACAAACGTCCGATAAGCGGTTACCGTTTTAAACTTGATCACAGTTTGCCATTGGGCGACGGTAAGTTAGAAAGTGGCTATCAACTGCGATACGACACCCAGGATGGGCAGTTTGATTACCTGGTGACACCGCCGGCCTCGCAGCCTGATGCCAATAAATTTCAGGGCAGCCTGCATGCCAAAAACGTGATCCATTCGGTTTATAGCCAGTACACCGGCAAAAGTGGTAAATGGGATTACAACGGCGGCTTGCGTTATGAATATGCTACACGTACCGTCGACCTTTCTTACGATCCCGCACAACACAAACTTGATCTGTCAAATTTGTTTCCTTCTGCGTTATTGCAGTATAGTGTGAACGATAACTGGAAGATAAAGGCAGACTACAGCAAGAGAATCAATCGTACCACAAACTTAGAATTGAATCCAATTCCTGAGCGCGAGCACTCAGAAACACTGGAAGAAGGCGACCCCGATTTGCTGCCTGAGTTTATAGATCAGTTTGACCTGGGTATTAACCATACTTTTAAATCTGGAAGCTTTTTTGCGACGGCTTATTATCAATATATAAAAAACCCAATTCAGCGATTAAACAGTATATATGTCGATACTATTTTGAACCGCGTATACACCAATGCCGGGTCGGCCAAACAAATCGGTGTCGAAGCCGGCACCAACCTGCAGCTTACAAAATGGTGGGCGTTATATGCCGGTGCGAATGCCTTTAATTATCATATTAATGGTGATATTTTTATCCTTAATCAACCGGTAACGGTGAATAACCAGCGCTGGGCCTACACTTTTAACTTTAATACCACTTTTCAGTTAACAAAGACCTGGAGTGCACAAGCCAATGTAAACTATTTGTCAAAGCGGCCAACAGCGCAGGGCGAAGATTCGCAATATTTCATACCTAACAGTTCGGTAAAAAAGGTGTTTTTAAACGGACGCATGTCCGCCTCGCTACTATGGCAAAACATGGGGTTATTCAATTCGGCTAAACAGCGTATCACCACGTCTGGTCCTGACTTTTATACCACCACAAATTATATCTATGAGCAAAATATGCTGCTCATTAACGTCAGCTTTAATTTGAACCGTTTCACCAGCAAACTGAAATTGCCAAATAGCGAGCTGAACGATAAAGAGTTTTAAAACTTTTGGCGATGCGAAGCGTAGTTCAAATAAAAGCTTATGAACAACGCAGATAGCCGTCGGGATTTCCTGTTGATAACAGGAGTAGCCGCTGCCTCAATAATAACAGGCTGTGGGAAAGAGAGTGAAGGAGAAGACGTCAGTACGAACGAGGATCTCATGCGTGAGCATGGTGTGCTTAAACGTGTACTGATTATTTATGATGAAGCGGCTAATCGCCTGAAAAATGGCATTGCGGTTGACTTGAGTTTACTGAACAGATCGGCCACGCTGATCAAGACTTTTATAGAAGATTATCACGAGAAGCTGGAAGAAGACCATTTGTTCCCGCGTTTTGAAAAAGCCGGGCAACTTACTGATTTGACAAAGGTGCTGCGCCTTCAACATCAAAAAGGGCGACTACTAACCCAACGTATTCTAACAACTACCAAACGGCAGAATTTAAGCGAAGCTGAGCGAATGCTGTTAACAGGAGATATGCAATCGTTTATCCGCATGTATAGCCCCCATGAGGCGCGTGAAGACACTGTGTTGTTTCCCGCGCTGCATAAACTCATCTCCAAACATGAGTACGATGCGCTGGGCGAAGATTTTGAAAAGATAGAAAAGCAGCGTTTTGCCGGCGACGGATTTGATATGGCTGTTGGTCAGGTTACGGCTATCGAGAAGGCATTGGGTATTTACGATTTGAATTTATTTACGCCAAACATTTAAAACCTTAGCTAAAAGCAGCGGTAAAGCTATTATCACTCGTCGATAAAAAATGGATATTGATCGATCCTAATCTTATTTTCATTTTAAATACAGAATTCGCTTTTATCTTGTGTTGATAATATTCCGAAAATATGCAAGGAAAGCAGTTGGTTAAGCAGGGGTGCCGGTTGATGGGAAACCATTTTGAGTTAAGTGTGGTAGCAGATGATATAAATTGGGCTAACTGTTGTATTGCTGCAGGCATCGAAGAGATAAGAAGGATAGAAAAATTACTTACCACCTTTAATGAAGACAGTGAAACAGCCCAAATCAATGCAAATGCCGGCATAGCTCCGGTACAAGTGAGCCGTGAGACATTTGAACTGATTCGGCGTTCGCTGCGTATCTCAGCCATCACTCAAGGGGCTTTTGATATTACCTATGGTTCGATCGATAAGCGACTGTGGAATTTCGATCAGCAAATGACTTCCTTGCCCGACAAGACAATAGCAGCTCAAATGGTACGTTTAATCAACTATCGGAATGTGACTTTGGATGATGTCAACTATACTGTGTTTTTAAAAGAACCGGGCATGCGTATTGGTTTTGGCGGCATCGGCAAGGGATATGCGGCCGACCGTGCGAAAGCTGTTATGCAGCAAATGGGTGTAATGAGCGGTATAGTGAACGCCTCGGGCGATTTGAGTGCCTGGGGAACACAGCCTAATGGAAAGTCATGGACGGTAGGTATAGCTAATCCGGATTGGTCGCGAGAAGTTTTTTCTTATCTCGAAATAAGCAATCTGGCTGTAGCTACCTCCGGAAACTACGAAAAGTTTGTGATGATTGACGGCAAACGTTACTCGCACACCATTAATCCAAAAACAGGATTTCCGGTAACAGGCATAAAGAGCGTTACTATTATAACCGCTTATGCAGAACTGGCTGATGCAATGGCTACGCCGGTTACGGTAATGGGTATTGGCCCTGGCCTTGATTTGATTAATCAATTAAACGATGTGGAGGCCATCATCATTGATGACCAGAACAGCGTATACACTTCGCAAAATATACATTTGAAATAATCCCCCTTATATATGATCAAATATTTTTTGAAACTGTCGATGATTTTGTTGGTATGCTCTTTAGCAACCGCTTGTGTGCAGGTACGTGAGTATCAAAAAAATAAACTGAACGATGCCGAAATGGCGCTGGCCAACCGCAAAGTTGAAAAAAACGAACTGAATTTTCAGTCATATCGCGAAGGTGCCTCAGGTGCTAATGCGGGTAAAACAGGCGGTGGTTGCGGCTGTAATTAATAGCGGAAGAATATGAAGAAAATATTTTTAACCGCTGCCGGGTTTGCTATGCTTTGCCGGCTCAACACCTATGCGCAAATTGCCAGCGCAAAAATTAATAAAAAAGCTTTTAACATATATCAGCCTATATCAAATGGCGATAGTACCGGCTATCAAACCAAACCTTTGCGATTGGATGAAGTGAACCTGGTATCAAGCTACTACTGGCAGGATGGTAATCATTCTGCAGTAACCGGTGGTATCGGCACAGAACATGTAACTGATCTCTCCAACGGTATCAACCTTAAATTTGTATGGACAGGTCCCGGTCAGCATAAAAACACCCTCGATGCTGGCTTGGGGTTTGACAACCATACGTCGGCTTCGCAAGCTTTTATTAATAAATCAGGCGCTTCAAGAACTGATGGTAATCGCATTTATCCGTCGCTCGATTGGACAAGCGAAAACGAGAAAAAAGGTACCTCTTTTGGATTAGGTAGTTATGTGTCGTCAGAGTATAATTATAACTCATTTGGCGCCGATTTACACTTCTCACTTAAAACCGCCAATAAAATGGGTGAATTTGGTGCTAAATTTCAGGGATACTTTGACCAGGTTAGATTAATTTATCCGTCGGAGTTTATACCGACCTCAACAATTGTTACCACGGGCGGTACTACTGTTATTACTACAGCTAGCGGCCGCACATCTACGTTGAGCAGCGGCGGTGGATCTGAAAATCGTAAGGAGAATATACCATTTAGCCCGCGTCATACCTACAGCGGATCATTTTCTTATAGCCAAATCATAAACCCAAGACTGCAGGTTATGTTTTTGGCCGACCTTGTAAAGCAAGACGGATATTTGGGTTTGCCATTTCATAGAGTATATTTTAATACCGGTAAAGATACCATAGAACGGTTGCCCTCTACGCGTTTTAAATTGCCGGTTGGTTTTAGAGCAAACTACTTCCTGGGCGACAGTTTTATTATCAGGGCCTATTATCGTTATTATACAGATGATTGGGGCATACACTCAAATACGGCCAATCTTGAAATACCGATAAAAATTTCTCCATTCTTTTCGGTCGCGCCATTTTACAGATATTATGGTCAAACCGCGGCAAAATATTTTGCTCCTTACGAGGCGCATGCAACAACGGACGCCTATTACACCAGCAACTATGAGTATGCGCAGTTTAACAGCAATTTCTTTGGTGCAGGCATACGGTTAGCACCTCCTAAAGGTGTACTGGGTTGGCAAAACCTGCATGAGCTGGAGGTGCGGTACGGACATTATCAGCAGACAACAGGTCTGGTTTCTAACGTTATATCATTAAGTCTTGGGTTTAAATAATTTGTATTATGAAATTAATTATAGTTTATATTGCCTTGTTGCTGACCACAGGTGTAACCTGGCTCGGCGATTTTAACGTAGCAAAAATTGATGCTATAAAAGAGCATAAACGTATCCTGATCAATTTTTCAGGGTCAGACTGGTGTGGCCCTTGCATACGCCTGCGCAAAGAAATATTAGAAACAGGTACTTTTGACGATTATGCTAAAGATCATCTGGTGCTGGTAAGGGCAGATTTTCCCCGGCAAAAAAAGAACCAACTTAGTAAAGAGCAGATTAAACTAAATGAATCACTGGCCGACAAGTACAATGCCGAAGGCAAATTTCCATATACTTTATTGGTTGATGAGAACGGCAAAGTTTTAAAAACATGGGATGGTTTTCCAAATGAAAGTCCTGAGCAGTTTGTGGCCGATGTGAGTGCTGTCAAATAATTTGCGAGTTGGAATATGCGTGTCTTCAGATTTTCTACAAAATTGCCAATGATATTGTAGCATATTCCTTTTCGCCGATTAATGAAACAAAGATTACTATTGCTTATGGTGCTGGTTTGCGCTGCCACAGCGCTTAAAGCACAGGACAATTACGAAATACAGGTTTACGGCTCTGAAACCGTAGAGCAAGGCCGCACAATGGTTGAACTGCACAGCAATAATACGCTAAATGGTAGCAAAACCATTTCTGCAGACGGACAGCTGCCTACTAATCATGTGCAGCATGAAACCATAGAAATAACCCACGGCTGGACGCCCTGGTTCGAAACCGGGTTTTATTTTTTCAATTCGCTGGGTAGCGGCGGCGGCACCGCTTATGTGGGGTCGCACATCCGTCCGCGGGTTGCTGCGCCAAAAAGCTGGAACTGGCCGGTGGGCGTGAGCATTTCTACCGAGTTTGGTTTTCAGAAAAGTGCTTTCGACCCTAACACCTGCTCGCTTGAAATACGGCCCATCATCGACAAACAATGGAACAAATGGTACCTGTCTTTCAACCCAACCATGGACAAAAGCTTTGCCGGCCCTGACCAAAACCGAGGATTGATCTTTTCGCCCAATTTAAAGGGCAGTTATGACGTAAGTAAAGTAGTGGCTTTGGGTCTGGAATACTATGGCAGCACCGGTCCGTTTTTCCATTATGATAGATTTCAAGAGCAGGAGCACCAACTATTTGTAGCTACTGATCTCGATTTCGATCCAAACTGGGAATTCAATGCCGGCGTTGGTTACGGCTTTACGCAGGCTACCGATAAATGTATTATCAAGCTGATATTGGGGCGAAGATTCTAAACCTCGCCACCGTTAATCATATCTGACACAATGCCTTTATCCCTGCCCTGGCGCTCGGCCAGGTAGACACCGGCAATGTGAATAACAATAAAGGCCAGTATTACATACATATTAGCCTGATGCACCTCTTTCAGAAAATGGAACTTTTTAAGCGCGGGTACGTCGTCTTCAAAAGCCAGATCGAGGCCTGTTATAACAGTGACAAATAGTAATAAATAAAACACCGCATAAATAGTTTTTACCCAAAACTCGTGGCCGGCCAGTTCGCGCCGTTGCTTTACGATAAAGAATTGGTGGTAAGCTTTACGGATTTTATGTATAACACGCTGATCTGCCAGTTGGAAAAATTCCAATATCAGCCTAAATAAAAATAAAGTTACCAGGGCGTAGCCTATGTAAGTGTGCCATTCCCATACCTGGTCGCGCAAGTCATGGGCCACAGCGCGGGCTTGATCGTCGCTAACGTTAACCTGCTTGCCTGACAGGGCCGATTTAACGATAGGCGTTGCAGTCTTTGATTGTAAAACCGTAGAATTAACCAGCACAGTAAGCAATGAGCCTGTGATTACCACCGCATTGAGCCAGTGCCAGAGGCGCAGCGATGACGAGTAGCGTTTGTTTTTTCCCGGACGATCTATGTCCTTTCTGACTGGGCTTAACTTGGTCATATATATGTATTTAGTGTGCGCTAATGAGTCTGGCTATACCAAATGCCGCGCCGGCCGCCAGCACTCCGGTAATGGTTACCTTTAATGCTCCGCTCCAAACTGGTTGCCCGGTTACCTTGCTTTTAAAATAACCGAAAACGAAAAGGCAGATCAATGCAATAACGCACGAATAATACAAAGCAATGCTTGCCGTACCGATAAAAAAATAAGGCGACAAAGGAATAATACCTCCGGCCACGTACGACAAACCTATCGTAATAGCACTCCGTGTCGCGGCCGATGGTCGTGGTTCTTCCAGCCCTAGTTCATATCGCATCATAAAATCAACCCACTTGTCTTTATCTTTCGCCATTTCATCGGCAATTTGTTGCTGCAAGGTTGCTGAAAGGCCAAAATCGGCAAATACATCCATTACTTCCTGCTTTTCCTGGTCAGGTACGCGTTCAACCTCGTCATACTCGCGTTTTAATTCTGAGCGATAGTGATCCTGCTCGGTTTTTCCGGCAAGAAATCCGCCAAGACCCATAGCTATTGAGCCTGCTACAATCTCGGCAAGGCCCGCAGTAACTACAATGCCCGAAGCATTGACCGCGCCGCTTAAACCTGCGGCTAACGCAAATGGAACGGTAAGACCGTCTGACATACCTATTACAATGTCGCGAATGGTATCTGAGCTTTTGAGATGGTGTTCGTGATGCATAATTGTTGCTTAAATTAAACATAAAATTTGAAGCAATGTTGTAGAAATTATAATGATTTCGTCACATAATAAAGGCTGCAAACCTTTTTTATCTGTTATTTAAACGACGCTGACATTAAATATTTGATGGTCATTAAACCTTATGGCAGCGTTGTTGTCCAAACACAACAACCCGATACCCCTATCTATGCAAACTAAATGCTACCTGTTATTCGTGGCCTTGCTTTTTAGCGCTGTTACTAAAGCGCAAAGAGTTGACCGCTCCATAAATTTTTTTGGCGATACTGTTGAAATCTACCGCGACCATAACGGCAAAATAAAATCTGAAGTAACTATCGGGCGCGACATTTTCGGTCATCAGGTGAGGACGGTTACAAACGCAGGCGAGCATTGCGTGCACACCATGAAAGAGTCTGAAGATTTGATGGGAGACAAAACCGTCACCTTTCTTGATCATAATAATTATGTCATATACAGGGTTAAGTACGATACAGATGTTTTAGGTAACAAGCGAAAAGAAGTGAGCGACCGCAACGGAGAAAGCCTTGGCTCAATAAGCTGGACAGAAGATGTGGCCGGAAATAAAACCACTATTGTAAGTAATGGCGACGGCGTAGCTACGCTGACTATAAAAGAGAGAGAAGATATTTTTGGGAACAAGGTCAAAACTTTTACCGACAAAAAAGGGCGCGAGGTGCTCTCTATTAAACATAGCACAGATATCTTCGGTAACCGGAAAAAGACCATCAGCCGCGACGGCGAAATGGAACTGCCCGACCTAATGCGTTATCTGCTCAATGAGAGGGACGAATAAAAAAGGCGGCTTTAATTGAAGCCGCCTTTTTTACCATTTACTCCACCGGATCGGGTGCCGCCGGATGTGCCGGATCGTAAACCGCAACGGCCACTCTTGAGTCGGCGCAGCCATAGTACAGGTACCATTTCTTTTTAAAGTACACCATACCCTCAATAAACACGGTTCCGTTTACATATTGCCCGCTTTTTTCAAATGGTTTCATTGGCCGTAAAAACGGCAGGTCTAGGCGCGTTATATTTTTTGAGGGATCATTAATATCAAACAGTGCCTGGCCTGCGCAATAGGAGTTGGCGTTGAAGCGACTATCACGACCATCGCCGCCTTTGTTTTTCCCGTTATAAAACAGCACAATACCCTTGTCGGTCATCAAAGCCGGCGGACCACATTCGGTCAAATCGCTATCAAAGTATCCTTTTCTGGGCGACATGAGTTCTTTCAGATCGCCTTTGTCATTTACAACAGGCTCCCAATTAATCAGGTCGGTTGAGGTAGCGGCGTAAACGTGGCGCTCGCCCCAATACATCCAGTATTTGCCGTTAATTTTTATGATGATCTGTTTGCCGTTAACCACCTGCGTTAATATCGAAGCTGATTTGCTGGCAATGTTAAAAAACTTGCCATCATAGGCATTTTTGAATATCGGGCCATACTTGGTCCAGTGAATCAGATCGCGCGAATGCGCAACACCCAAACGTGGCGTTTTGCGGTTCCATTCAGTGTAAAACACCACGTAGGTGCCGTTGGCCGTTACAGCTATACGAGGGTCTTCGCAACCGCCCGGCCACTCATAAGTTTTGGCGATGTCGCTATCCGGATATAACACCGGTGTCGGGCGGCGGGTATAGTGTATACCGTCTGCGCTTTCTGCATAGCCCAATCTCGAAGTACGGAAACCAATGCCTATACCATACAAATCTTCGGCCCGATAAAGCACCACTATTTTGCCGTTTTTAATAGCAGCTGCGGGATTAAACGTATCGTTAGCTTCCCAGGCGACGTCTTTCTTGCTCACAGGGTCCAGAAAGTGCGAATCTTTGTTGGGCGATATGATGGGGTCGATAGCCTCCTCGCGTACAAAACCGCCAAGCGCCCATTCGGGCAGTTTGTTTTCAGTTTTCTGCGCAAAGCTGTTTGCCGAAATGAACAGCAATGCGGCTAACCAAATCGTTATCCGGTTTTTTCTCATAAATATAAATAGGTTTTAAACATAAACTGTAGCCTCTGGCTGGTGTTATTTCAACTTGCCCAACACCGTCATAACTGACCGTGCTTTAACAACTATATCCGCGCTGTTTATCGCAGCCGGTTTAAGTTCGTCAGTTGCCGAGGTGCTGTAACTTGTGATAAACTTTACTTTGGCGTTATTGGTAAGCGTAACATCAACATCCTCTGTATTTGGATTGATAATCACCAGCGTAACATCCTTATTATTTTTAAAGGCCGATACCTGCAGCGGGTTTTTCAGATTGTCAGACGGTAGGGTAACGTCAATCCGGTTTGCGCCCGGTTTTATAAAGCGACTGTAATTACCCAGCACCCACAGCATTTTACTGGTGTAAAAATTGCCGTCGGTTTTGTTTTTGTCGATATAAATGAGGCCGTCTTTGTAGTCGTAAGCAGAAATGGCGGTCCACCATTGCCAGGCTGATGCATTGGCGACGGTCAGGTCTGTATTAATTACCGATGCCATGTATAAAGCCGCATCCATACCCAAATCGCGATGCCCACCGTTTATCTCGCCGGCATTTCCGCCCAAAATACAATACTCAGATTGCCAGAAGTTGAGGCCGTTTATCTTAGCCACGCTATCGGCAAGTGCCGAGCGCGCCTTAACCGACGCAGCCATAGGCGAGGTAGTAAAATAACTATGCGCCGTGATAGTATGAGCCACCTGCGCTAGGTTCCCCAGATAATTAGGTGACATCGGTCCGAAAAAATCATTGATCTGGTAGCCCTTGGCTGGTTTATTACTTTTAGTATACAAATAGCCTATCTCGCCTGCTTCACCAATAATGACTTTTGACCGGATGCCATCGGCAACAAAAGCTTTATCAATGGCTTTTACCAGGCCCGCAATTTCGACGTTGGTGTAAGGGCATCCTTCCTGGCCGCCGTCGCTCCAATCCCATTGCGGCTCATTTACCGGGCTTATGTAATTCAATCTTACTTTACTTACCTGTTCAACACCTTTAACAACCCTTGCCAGGTACCTGGCAAAATCGTCATAATGCTCAGGAGTGATGTTCACATTACCTTTGCTTGCATAGGCTTTGCCATTGGTGGTAAATTGTACCGGGGGACTGTTAGTAAAACCTAAAAACTGCGACACCCTGCGTTTTTTTGCTGCTTTCAAAAACCACACCTGCCCGGCTTGTTTTTGCCAGTTATAAGTGCCGTCATTATTTAAAAATGATTCGGCACGGCGCCATTCGTCTCTGATGCCGCTGCCTGTGCCTTGCTCAGCACTACCCGCGCCAATGTTAAAGCGCCACATCGACAAACCAATACCCTTTGGCGAGCCGTCGGCATTGTTTTCATTGCTGAAAAGCAGATCGGCTATTTTGTTTTTCTTGTCATCGGGCCAGTTGCCTACAAACTGACATGACCAGGCGTCCGAGGCACCGAAATTGTCAATAGTCTGATAGGTTTTTGCCGGATTGATGTTTAGCCTAACCTGTTTGGTCTGTGCATTTGAAGATACACTTAAGCCGGCAATTGCGGTCATAAGCAAAGAAACCCTGATGCTTAACATATTAATCTTTCTGCAATACATTTAGAATAGGCTTGTTAAGCGCAGAAACTGTTGAAACTGCAGGTTTTAAAAGCTCGAGCACGGTAATACTGTTTATACCTTTTTTAAGCCACTCGGCCGGTAGGTATAGCGTTTGCTGCGGGCCTATGCTCCAGTATCTGCCCAAATTATGGCCGTTTATCCAAGCCATACCTTTACCCCATTTACGCATGTCCAGATAGGTATCGGCAACGGTGTTTAAAGTAAAAGTTCCTTTTTTGATTTGTGGCGATGTGTTGTTAACCGGGCCCGCAAAATTAACAGTCGACACATCCTTGAACGGCAATCCATACATCTGCCAATTAAGTACTTCGTGGCCACCGAAGGTTACTTTATCCGTGATTCCTTTTTTATTTTGCAGCAGATATTTGCCAAAGTTGATGCGGCCCAGGTTTTCGACCAAAATATCCAGGCGAACTTTGCCGGCCGGCAGTTTTAGTTCGATGCTATCTTTTTTGATGCGCCTGTCTAAAGTGCCCACAGTTTTGCCGTTTACCATAACTACGGCATAGTCTCGCAGGTCGGTTAATTTTAGGAAGCCTGTTTTGCCACCATTTACAGTGGTACGATAAAGCACAAAACCATAAGCCTGGTTCAAATCCTCAAATGTTAACGGGCGAACGCTACTTTTCGGCGCCGGCAGGCTATTTAAAACAGAAGCCGATTTACTCAATTTAATATCCGCAATAGCCATCGAAAGTTTTGCCGCCGGGACAGCCGGAAGCTTAACGCCCGCTGGAAGATGCTTTTCAATTACATTTCTGAAAGCCATGAACTTGGCAGTGGCATTGCCTGCCTCGTCCAGCGGAGCGTCATAATCATAACTGCTGATTTGCGGCTCGTAGGGGTTTTTGTCGTTATAATTGGCGCCGTTCATAAAGCCACGGGTAGTGCCGCCATGAAACATATACATGTTGATAGAAATACCCGCTGCCAATACAGAATCCAGTCGGCCGGTATATTGCGCCGACGGAACGGTATGATGCTGCGTTCCCCACCAGTCAAACCAGGCGGGGTACCACTCGGCTATGTAATACGGGCCCTTGCCGCCATGATTGTCGTTGATCAGCTGCTTTACCTTGCGCGGATTATCCAAACCGTTCACCGCAGGCAACATCCCCGGCAGGTGGCCCTTAACCAGGTCTGGTGCCGGGTCGCAGGTATAAAGCAGTCCGTCAAAACCGGCTTCTCTGAACATTTGCTCATTGATCTTCAAATACTCTTTATCGTCCGAATATGATCCATATTCATTCTCAATCTGCACCATCAAAATATTACCACCATGGTTTATTTGAAGTGGTGCCAGTTGTTTGCCAACTGCAAGAATATATTTTTTATACTCGGCCAGGTATTGTGGTTCTTTACTGCGTACAATAAGCCCTTTTTCGTTTTGCAGCCAGTAGGGGTATCCGCCAAATTCCCACTCAGCACACACATAAGGGCTTGGGCGTAAAATAACCCATAGGCCCTCCTGCTGGGCTATCTTTACAAACTCGGCCACGTCATTGCCGCCGGTAAAGTCAAACTTGCCTTTTTCGGGCTCATGTATGTTCCAGAACACATAAGTGCCTATGGTATTCAGCCCCATTGCTTTGGCCATTTTCATGCGGGCGCGCCAGGCCTCACGTGGTACGCGGGGGTAATGCATTTCGCCACTGATCATCTGGAAGGGTTTGCCGTCCAGCAAAAATTGGGTATCGCCTAAAGTAAAAATGTGTTTGGCTTGTGCAGCAGCTGGCTTATGGCTCACTAGTGCCAATGTTATCAGCAGCAGCGACAGGGTCTTTTTCAAATACATAAAGCGGTTTATAAAGGTTACGCGCCGTAAATTTATGTTTTATAAAGCAGGATGTTATCAAGAAATTGTACGAAGTGTTTTGCGATAAATGCAAGAAACCGTTTTAACTGATAGAAAGACGATGTTGCTCGCCATCTTTCATAATAGGCAGGGTAAAATAGAAGGTACTACCTTCGCCGGCTTCGCTCTCTGCCCAAATATCGCCGCCATGGCGCCTTACAAGTTCTGCACACAGATATAAGCCTATACCAAAACCTGAAATATGGTTTACTTCCGTTTCTTTTACACGGTAATAGCGTTCAAACAATCTGGGCAGATCTTTCTTGCCGATACCCATGCCTTCGTCGTGTACGCTTATTTGTGCCTTATCGCCAATGATTTGGCAGGTTACGTGAACAGTTGACCCGGCGGGCGAATATTTAACGGCATTGCTGATAAGGTTAGTAAACACCTGGCCAATCTTATCTCTGTCGGCATTTACCCAGATTTCGGCCATCGGCTCAAATTCAAAAGCGTGGCTAAATATGGTGGCCACAGTTTCTTCATGCACATCTTTCATCAAAATGGCGAGATCAAAAGGTTTGTGGTCGATATGTATTCTTCCTGATTCCAAACGCGACACGTTCAAAAAGCCGTTGATCATGCGCGTCATTTTAACCAGTTGTTTACCCGCGCGTTCCAGCATACCTGAAGCTATGGTGTCCTTACCCTGGTCGGCTCTTTTTTTCGATATCTGTACGTAGCTTACTACCGATGTAAGCGGCGTTTTCAGTTCATGGCTCACCATGCTGATGAAATCATTTTTACGCTGCTCGTTTTCTTTGATGTCTGATATGTCGCGTGTGGTGCCGGCAATGGCTTCAACATCGCCCTGCGCGTTAAATACCGGCGAAAATATATAGTCATAAACGCGTCGCCCTAATACAGCATGCGGAAAACTAACTTCGCCGCGAATAGGTTTTTTGGTAGCAACTACCTGGTCAATCTCTCGCTCGTGCATTTCGGCATGCCATGGCTCATAGCCATTATCCTGAAACCCTTTGCCAACTGCTTCATCCCAGGTTTTGCCCCACATGTTTAGTAGAGCCGGATTAGCGAAAGTAAATTTATAATTGATATCCACCACATATACCAGGTCGGGGGTGTTGGAGGTTACAATATCATTCAGCCTTTTGTGTTGTTCAGATTCATCGCGAGCGCGTTGAAGGGCCTCTTCAGTTTCTTTTCGACCGGTAACGTCGCTGGCAGACCCAAACCATTCAATGATCTGGCCGTTGTCATCCAAAATGGGGACCGCGCTTGAACAGATCCAGCCAATGCTGCCGTCAGTTTTTAATACCCTATGTTCAAGTTGATAAATGCTTTTTTGAGCGATGGCTTTGTTTATTGCTTCACGAGCCATTTGCCGGTCAAGCGGATGGATGTATTTGTCGGCCCAATCGGTAATAGGCTCGCCTGTGCCTGACAAAAGACCGCCTATTTCCAGTTCTCGCATCACACTCCAATCCGGACTCATGCGGTAAATCACATCCGATGTGGCGGTTACCAGCGTGCGGAAGCGTTCTTCGCTTTCAGACAGACCTTTGTTTTTATCGGCAGGCATAGGCACAGGATATAACAGCGCAGTTGAACTCTTTCAATCTCATAACAACACAAAATAGGAATAAAAGTTCTGGCTCTATCAAATTATAGTTTCAATACGTATTTATTGCTTATGCTGTGCAAATAACCACTCCATAATATGCGGATCGCTGTAAACAGATAGCCATGACAGGTGGCCGGTTTCAGGATACAAAGTAAAACCCGGATGCGCCCCCGCTTTGCGTAGCTCCAATAACATATCAACTGAATATTGATTATTCACTGTCGGATCGTCGGCTCCTGCGCATATCCACATCGGTACTTTGGCAGCGACACTTATTTTTGAGGCATCGCCACCGCCGCAAACCGGCAGAGCTGCTGCAAAAAGGTCAGGGTAGCGTTCTACGGCATCAAAAGTGCCAAAACCGCCCATGCTTAAGCCGGTGATATAAATACGTTTGGTGTCAATATGGTAGGGTTTAATTACCTGGTCAATCAGTTCGCGCAAGGCCTGCATCTGTTTGCTGGGTTGGGCATTCAGCTTGCCGTTAAAACCGCCTTTGGTGCGCTCAATGTTTGCCCATTGTTGTCCGGGAGGGCATTGCGGGGCTATCACCACAGCCGGGTGCATGGCCATCATCTGGTCGGTAGCAAAGTTCATGGCTCCCCATTTCAGTTGTGCCTGGTTATCTAAGCCGCGCTCGCCGCTGCCGTGTAAGAAAATTACCAGCGGCGTGCTGCGCAAGGTGTCTCTGTCAGGGTCAAGTATGCAATAACGCAGGGTGTCGCCGGCTTTATCTACAAATTTTTTGGCGGTAAAACGTTCACGCTGCGCAAAGCTGTTTGCTGCCGCCAAACAAAGCGCAAAGCAAAATGACGCACGAAACATGTGTATAAACACTCTCATAAAACAGATTTTGTGGATGGTTTTATAAAGCTAGTCTTTTATCCTCAAAACAGAAAATAGGGCTAACGCTATTTACCGTTTGATATGGTGAATTTTATAGTGCGGATCCCAAAACGGGGCATGGCCATGCTTACTGTACTTGAGCCTGACGCATCTTTAGTGATAGCCAGTTTACTTTTTATCCGCCCGTCCAGCTCCACCAATTCAGCTTTGTCTGCAATGGCATCGATCTTGATTTTTTTAGATCGGTTATCGCCCTCGGCGTTAAACAAGCGTACCATCATATCTTTACCCACCATAGTGACCGACGAAACCTCGAGGCCCGTTCCTGCAATATTGACCAAGGAAGATGTCAGTTTAGTTGGAACAGTCCCTGTGACCGGATATGGAGTAGTAGTAAACAATGCGCCTGTTTGTACCGGTTCGTTGAATTTGTCGCTTTCTGTCCAGATACCGGCTTTGTCCCATTTACCGGCGTGGGGTATCAGTGCATAGTTCATTTGGGTAGGATATTTAAGGCTGTAGTTTCGTCCCCACAAACCAACGCCTGAGTAAGCAATGTCCAACCCCAGCGGGAAATCTTCGCCATGTGCGTAATTGGTGGTGTGGTCGGTAAGCATAGCCATGCCATAGGTGTTGTTGGCATCGGTGACATCAACCCAGTTAAGCACCACATTATTTTTAATGCTGTCCCAACGGGTAAAGAAGGTGTTTTCCAGTTTACTTTCAGTCACATCAAACGGGGCATTTTTATAAACTTTTTGATGCTTCAGATTAAGGGGAAACAATGCCAGTAGTTTATGCCGGTCGTCATAAAAAGCTTTTTGGAGCGACGTTGCTTCATAGCGGCCGCTTTGCCCATCAGGGCTGCCAATACCGGGATTATTCTGCCAGTCGATCTTCAAATGTATATCAATGCGTCTTTGACCCTGTGTAAAGGTAAGTAACTGGGTAAACAGATGATGATCTATTATGCCTTTAACCTCCAGCTTTACCTGCGCCGGCCCTTCCTCCACAACAGTTACCGTCGCCGGCTGGTCGGCGCTTGATTTGAAGCCGCCATCTTTAAAGAAATCGCCGCGCAATTCATTAAAGTGGCGTGCGTTTGTTTGGTCTACAAATTCTTTATTTCCTAATGTTTTAGCTATGAGGCTTTCGATGGTTCCGCCTTTTGCCGGGTCTATAATGACGGTATATAGGTCAGTCTCTATCCTCAATTTGCCATCGCTTTGCTTAACAACTTTGGCTCCTGCTATCACAGCCGGTTTCTGTTTTTGTATGCGATAGGTAGCATAGCCCATTGACGGAATATCGGCCTTGAATAAAACAGCCTTGCCGGTACCTTCGGCAACTACCTGACTCAATACTTCACGATTTTTGTTGTCGTGGATGCTGATGTTATCGCCCATGCCGGAAGGGAGATTGAGCTTCACCATTTCGTTTCTTTGAACGCCCAGCGTGTTAAATACGCTGATATATTGACCCTTTTTCGGCACGCCTGAAAGCAGGGCAGTAGCAGCGTTTGTTATGCTATCCGTATTATGGTTAGTGATGCCTGTCCAGTTTACCACTTTATCGGCCCAGGTATTGCCCTGGCCCATGTTGTAGGGTACAATCCAGCAGTCATGATGCTGCGACAGCAACAGTCGCGTCCATCCCTGATCTAACGACGCCTTTGGCCAGGCTGCGCCCTTGTAAACCGCCGCCATTGATGCCAGTTTTTCGGCCATGATCAGTTTGTTCTCTGATACGCGCACTTGTTGCGCAATACGCTGTAATACTTGCGAACCCCAAACCAGGCTGGTCAGCACGTCTTCTTGTGAGAACTTCCAGTTTTCCGTCGGTATTTTAATGGACGCGTTTTCGATATAATCGGTCCAGGTTCTGTATTCGGTAGGTTGATAGCCGCCTCGTTTATCGCCCATTAGCGGGCCGCCTTTCCAGCCCGCATCTTGCAGGGTATAAGCCGCCGGGTGCTTTATGCCCGCTGCAAAAGCTGCATTGATAAAGTTTTTATTATTGTTATTGCCGATGGTCTCCCAGGTTGAGCCGGGCTTCAACGCTTCGATAGCATAGCGCGGCACGGTAACCAAAGCCGTACCATCCGGGCCGATCCAGTTTACCAACTCGCCGCCATGGGCGCGGGTATAACCGCCCCAGCAAGTGTTGGGGTTTTTAAGCACCGCGTGTTCATAGCCGTACGATTTCAAGATTTGCGGCAAGGCGCTGGTAAAACAAGGCTCCTCAGATGAATAAGTGCTGAAAACAGCGGTCGGGAAATGCTGTCTCAGCGTTTGCATCCCATAAGCAAACTGGCGGATGATACTTTCGCCGCTGATATTATATAGATAGCTTTGGCCATATGCCGGACTAACATATTCTATCCTCCGCCCGGCTATTGATTGGTCCTGAAACAACTTGCGGAATTCATTATAGCCGCTTTCGTCTTTTACTTTAGCCATGTCCCAGGTTTCGGGCTCGATTTCGAGATTGATTTTCCAATCGGGATGTGCACGCATCTGGTCGACTATAAAACTGGTATAATTTGTTGGGTAATGCCCCCAAACTCCACCGTGATAGCCATCCATAAAATAGGCTTTTTGCTGGGCAAGGGCAGGCGCAGCTAAAAACAAAGCCGATGCTGCCACCAGCGCGCGTTTATGCAAGTTAAATTTGCTCATCAATGTATGATCTGTTTGGCGACGCGTTAATTGGCTAAACACATCACACCTAATTGATGGCTAAAATTAAGCTAAAAATTAGTTTGGGGAAATTGAAAGCATAATTGTTACGCTGCGGGTAAGATCAGTCTCTTGAAATTTCACGACCCGGCGCACCATCCCAAACCTGAGTAAGGGTGTATTGGGTTAGGTCGCGGCGTGGATAGCTGCCCTGTTTACAGGTAATCTCCATATTATGTATAATTCCGTTGCGAAAACATAAAGTTGCGTCTGCTTCAAACTCAAAATCGGTCGAGGTGATCTTAACGCCGTCTAAAACACAGTTTTTATCCCGGCTTTTATATTGGGCTATGTCGTCGTGGTGCGAGAAGCTTACAAATGCTCCGCCCGATGTATAGCCATAAATGGTATCAGAGAGTAATTCAATTTGCGGTCGGCAGGCGTCTGCATCTACGGCGCCATCTAATAAAAGATCTACGACATCTGCGATGTAAGTTGATTTTATCATAGGAGATAAGCTTTAGGCCGGGCGAATATGGGATATATTAGCCGGAAAACCGCTTAAATCGACTGTTCGTTTTGTTCACTTTGTGGAGAAGCTGGGAACCAGGCTAGTGCGAAACAGAAACAGCAAACAAGCCAAAGCAAGCTATCGAATGGACAAGTAATATACGCCAATAAAGGATTGCAGTTTATTTAACGCTGTTATTAAACAGGCTTAATAAAAAACCAAACTCGCCGGTAAACGATTCCCAGGTACTCCAGTTTAACTCGTAAAGCGATTTCTTTCCTTCGTGGATGAGGTTGATCAGTGATACTTCAACCAGGTCTTTTAAATGATGCGATACGGTAGCTTGTGCCAGAGGCAGCTGATCGACAATCTCACCGCAAGTAAGGCGCTGGCGCTCGGCCAATATGCGCATGATAGCAATGCGTGCAGGGTGCGACATAGCTTTTGCCAGCGATGACATCTGCTGGTCTGATACACTGAATTGATCTGTTTTGTGAATAGCCATGAACTTCTTTAACGATGCTAATATATAGCTTGTTGCTTTCTGGCGGATTAGAATTTTCTAATCTATCATAATATTCTGTAATATCTAATTAAGTAATTATTATCTAATTTATTCGATTTAATAATATTCGATTAACATAGCCTTAATCAGGTGGGGGTACTTTTGTCGGGTAAAATACCAAGCGGTCTTTTCGTCACTAAAACTAAACGGCAATACTATAAAATGAAGTTTCTTATTACACTCGTTACTTTCCTATTAATCACTACAGTTGTATTTGCACAAAATAAAGGCGTTGTAACAGGAACAGTAACAGACCAAAGCGCAAACAATAGTGCTTTGCCGTCAGTGAGCGTAACCATAAAAGGCGCAGCAACCGGAGCAATTTCAGATGAAAAAGGGAAATATACTATCAGCGCAGCGCCGGGGGCTTATACCATTGTTTTTAGCGCAATAGGATATGAGGGTATTGAGGAAAAGGTTGTTGTAAAAGCCGGAGAGACTGTTACCCTTGATAAGGTGTTAAAATCAGGAGCCAGGCAGTTGAATGAAGTTGTAGTAGTACAGCCAAAGGCCAGTCGCGAAAAAGAAACTGCATTACTTGCCGACCAGAAGAAATCTATAGAAATGAAACAGGCCATTGGCTCGCAGGAAATGGCTAAAAAAGGCGTTTCTAACGCTGCGGCTGCTGTTACAAAAACTGCCGGAATTGCCAGATTGGAAGGCGTGAAAAACGTGTTTGTTCGTGGGCTTGGCGACCGGTACAACTCTACTACGCTTAACGGCTTGCCGCTGCCTGCGGAAGATCCTTTGTATAAAAATATTTCTTTGGAATTTTTCCAGTCCAACATTATTAAAAACATCAACGTCAATAAAACATTTAACGCGCCCCTTTATGGCGATAATGCCGGAGCGAACATTGACATTTCTTCAAAAGAACTTGATGAAAGCAGTTTTTTGAGCATTTATGTTGAAGGTGGGGTGAATACCAATGCCATTTCGGTCGACAAGTTTAAGGTTGCAGACGGCGCTTTTAATTACTTCGGTTTTCTTAAAAATGGAAGAAATTCGCCGATCACAGATTTGACCCAATACACCTTTAAAACGGGTTTTAAAACTGAGAAATCTTCAACACCTATAAATACAAACTTTAATATCACAGGAGGCCGCAAATTTAACGTTGGGAAAGGCAGCAACACACTTTCATTGTTTGGTGTTGCCAGTAACGTGAGCGATTATATATATAGAAAAGGTTTCATTGGTCAGGCAACAAACACAGGCGATTACCAGCAGGCCATGGACATGAAGCGCTATGATTACAGAACCACGCAGTCTTTGCTCGGAAACGTAAAATTCAAACACACCAAAGGCAGTGTTTCGTGGAACTCACTTTTTATACATAGTGATGCGCAGTTTGTAGGAAATTACCTGGGATACAATAGAGACATTAATGAAAATATTGGCTCGGTTGATGCACAAAATTCGCTCATCGTTCGTCAGCAAAACAACAGTAACAATTTATTCTCTAACCAGTTATTGACAGAGTATAAATTCAACAAAAACGTCAGTGCAAATATTGGCGGCGTATACAGCACCTTACGCGGAACGGAACCCGACAGAAAAACCAATGCCTATGCCATGACGGGTTCCGGAAGCTACATTTTAAGTGCAAATTCTCCGGGAGACAACAACCGCTTCTTTTCTACACTTGACGAAAATGACTTGGCTGCAAAGGCAGAAGTAAATTACAAATTTAATCCGGAGGCAAATTTTCCGGTGGTTTTGACTTTGGGTGGCAATTACAGAAAAACTGACAGGACCTTCAATTTCACAGAGTTCGATTACCAGCAAAACGGATTGAGCGTAGACCCGAACAACCCTGATGCTGCCTTAAACCAGCAAAACCTTAACGCAGGTGCGTTCAAATTGATCACCTTGTGGAACAGCTCCAACTTAGACCCGATGTATTATATCGGTCATCGCAAAATTGGAGCCGGCTACGCGCAGTTGCTTTATCCTGTAAGCGAAAACCTCATTGTGCAGGTTGGTTTGAGAAACGAAAATGTAAATCAAACCATCACCTGGAATACCAACATTACCAGTACGGTAACAGATTTGACTACGCCGCCGTCGCTTATTGACAAAAATTATTTGTTGCCGAGCTTAAATATCAAATACAGCATTAACGATAAAAATGCATTGCGTTTGGCTGCAAGCGAAACCTATACCATGTCGCAGTTTAAGGAGATGGCCAACTTCCTGTACAACGACATTAACTTTAATGAGCGCGGTAACCCATACCTGGTGCCTTCAACAGATTATAACGTCGATTTGAAATACGATTATTATTTATCAAGAAAAGAAATTATTTCGGTAGGCGCCTTCTACAAAAAGATACAGAACCCGATTGTGAGAATGATCATGAATACCCCGGGACTTGATTATTCATATGTCAACACAAAAAACGCGAATGTTGCGGGGGCTGAAGTGGAAGTAAGGAAAACCTTGTACAGTTTTAAAGGCGAAAAAAGCAACAGCGATCTTTCTTTCGGATTCAATGCTTCTTATCTGTATAGCCAGGAAGACCAGACGGACGTAACAACGGGTCTGGTATCGGCTACATTTACAAACCAAAAAGGCAAAATGCAGGGTGCGTCTCCCTTGCTTATCAACTCTGATTTGAGTTATAGCATGGATAACGCCAAAACATCGTTTTTATCGACTCTGGTGTTTAACTATGCTTATGATAAAGTATTTTCTGTGGGAACAACAGGGCGTGAAAACGTGCTGGAAAAAGCGGTTCCCACGCTTGACTTTATTAACAGCTTTGGATTGAAAAAATCTAAACTCAATATAAACCTGGGCGCAAGAAACATCCTGGACCCCAAGTTTGAACTAACACAAAAAGCCACATCAAACGTAACCGGCAAAACAACAGACGTGCTGATAAGCAGCTATAAAAGAGGTATAACACTGTTTTTAGGGCTTGGCTGGCATCTATAATTATTAAAACGTAACCCAAGTATTTAATATCAATTTTAAAACAATAAAAATCATGAAAAAAGTGTTTATGTTAGCTGCAGTTGCAGTAGCACTTGCATCTTGTAGCAAGAAAGATAACAACAGCCCGACAAACAACGGTGGCAATAATGCCGGAACAAAGGACGGCTATATCTCATCATTGACAGACCCCGATTTTAATGCAAACAATCTGCAAGGAAAAGTAAATGGAAATTTCACTTTGCCTGCCGGTAACTACACCCTTACCGGACGTTTGATCATTGTTGACGGTGCCACATTAACAATGAGCCCTGGTACTACCGTTACTGCAAGCGCTCCCGCAGGCACAGCTACTACCAGCATATCTGTAGAGGTAATGCAAGGTGGTAAACTGAATGCTGTAGGTACTGCTGCTGCCCCAATCCGTTTCATTTCTGCAAATAAAAAACCCGGAGATTGGATGGGTGTTTTCTTGTGTGGTAAAGCTACGCTTGTAAATGCCGCTACCGGAACAAGAGATGGTTCTTTCACACAAACAACTGAGATTGGTGATGCACTTTATGGCGGCAACAATAATGCTGATGGTTCAGGTGATTTAGAGTATGTAGAAATTGCTTACGCAGGTGCGCGTATTAACGCTACAAAAGAAGGCAACAACCTTTCTTTATATGCACAAGGAACAGGAACAACGCTTAAAAATCTTTGGTTGCACGATGGTTCTGATGACAACATCGAATTCTTCGGCGGTACCGTAAATGTTAGTAACGTTTTGGTGGTAAACTCTGCTGATGATACTTTTGACTGGTGTTTAGGCTGGAACGGTACTGCTACCAACGTTATCGAAGTTCGTGAAGCCGGTTTTACAGACATCACCAACGGTTCTGGTATGATGGAAGGCGACGGTGGTTTCTCTGACTTAGCTTCTACTCCTGCAATTACAACTAACTTGTCAAATCCTACTTTCACTAATCTTTCAGTAGGCGTTTATAATGCAAATGGTAATGATTCAGGCACTTCAGGTAATCCTGCTTATGCACTTCGTGCAGGTTTTACCTACCGTACAGGTTGCAAAGTGACTATCAACAATGCAAAAGTTCTTTGGGCTGCTACGGCTGCTAATCCAACCAACGGTTTGATTAAATTCAACGACGGTACCGGCCCGGCTCTTGCTAGCGATGTTAAAATCGATATGAACTACACAGGTCCTAATTTTATAGGTGCAACGGGTGTAACAACATCTCCTAGCAGCCCTGCTCCGGGTGCAAACTTTAATGCTACAGGCACTTATCCTGCATATGTGTTTACCGATTTTGCTAAACTGGTATTCAACAATACAGCCAATACCGGTGCTGACAAATCAGCTTTCGCCTGGACAAGCTATGATTTCGCTACCAAAGCTCCTGGTTTGTAATACATAATAATACCTGTTTATAATCTCTGAAAGGGCCGTCGCAATTATGATTGTGACAGCCCTTTCTTTTTTGGAGCGAAGATGTCTTTTGCCTTAACAATTAATTAATTAAAGGACAATTTATACATAACATCTCCCGGGTATTTTTGAGTTTGTAAATTACATATCGTCGCTTCAGATGGTATAAGAAATAATTGATGTTAGGTAAGTTGCTTTTCAGAAGAATTTTAGCATTAGGCGCTGCGCTGATCATATTTGTATTTTCATGTGCTTACGTAGCTTTTTCTAACGAACGAATACATGCGAGAGCCAACAATATGCACCATGTTGCTATCGTAAAGAGCAGGCATGATTCCCTTCCAAAAAAATTCCTTTATCATCCGCGCCTTACTGTCAGCAAACGTTGTATGGAAGTTGCGGTTGTTTACTTTGTGGTTTTATGCTTTTTTATTGGTTTTAAAAATGCGGAGTTATCCTCCGACTTGTATTTAAATCCTAATAAAGTTGTAGATAACCGGCTGCTTTGGCTCCGTGCCTGGCGAATTTGAAATAATGTCCTATGCACTAACCCCGGGCACTTTGTGTTTCCAAATAATAGCGTAATTAATTAATTGATGTGTTTCATCGAGTGCTTGCTCAGGCAGGCATCTGTTTGATTCTTGCTTTATGGCTTTGGCAAAGATTATTTTAAACTTGATATGAATTTAAATAGTGCTTATATATCGCCCGTAGATGTGGCGCTTTCTAACTTTGTAAAAGCCCTTGCGCTGCCGGTTCGCATTTGCATTGTACGTTTTATACTTGAAAATGGCAATGCCGTAAAACGCAACCGGCTATCTGAAATACCTTATAACCCAACAACGGTACACCAGCATATCAATGAATTAAGAAATCTTGATATTGTCAAAGCCGATATAAAAGATAAAGAAACTATTTACTCAGTTAATGAGGCGATATTTATTAAAATGTCCAATCATTTTTTGACCTTGTTTGAGCCTATCCGGCAATTAAATGAAGAAGCTGACGAAGTATTTTCAAAACCTAAGCTCAAAAAGCAACCAACTAAGAAACCGGTTAAACAGCTATCGGCATTTGGCGAATATGTACGCGAAAAGCGCAAAGCTGCGGGGCTTTCGCAAGCAGATCTGGCCGAGCGCATAAAAATGGATCGTGCCTGGTTAAGTAAGATTGAAACAAACAAGCAGCCGGTACGCGCTGAGAAGCTCCATGCTTTTGCCGAAGCACTCAATACCTCATTAATTGAGATGCGTGAGATCTATTACCGGAACAAAATAAACGACCTGACCAAAGAAGGCTTGAGCGTCTAATTATCTGCCGGTGTTTGGAAATGCGGCCAGCAAAGTTTTAGCCTCTGCCGATGTCAGCTTGGATAAACTACCGTGACGTGCATTTGGCGGCAGAGTGACGTCTTTCTCGATGGTCCAATGATACAGATCGGGCGATGATGATATGCCGTAGTCGTCGGCCATTGGGTAATCGTAATACAACAGCCAGCCTTTGGGATGCAATGGGTCGGCCATAACGCTTGGGCCCTCGGTGATGGTTGGGGCTATCTGGCCATTATTCAGCGGGCCCTGATAAACGATATACGGACCTTCAATATTTTTTGAGGTAGCCAGTCGTATAGCGCGGCGTTCGCCGGTGCGTGGGCTAAATTCTTCTTCTTTGTGGATGAGATAGTAGGTGTCTTTGTGTTTAATCATGGTACCATCAATCACTGAATAGCCGGGCGCAAATAATACTTTGGCGGGGGTAAAAGTCTTCCAGTCTTTAGTACGGCAAAACCACAAGCGGCTCTCTTGCCAACCCTCCGGCTTAAAGGTTGACGACCAGAACAGCACATAATCTTTCTGCGCTTCATCATAATAAAACTCAGGCGCCCAGATATTTTTTACAAAATTGCCGGCGTCGTCTTTTACATCTTTCATTAATGCTAAATGACCTTCAACCTGCCAGTGAATCAAATCTTTCGAGCTGGCATACAGGCAGCTTGGGCCAACCAACTTGCGGTCGCCGGCACCGCGGCCACCGCCGGTAGCTACTAATCGCCATAAACCATCGGGGCAGCGGCGCACAAACTGATCGCGCATGTTTTGGTCCCAGATGGGTTTGTTATCGTTGATGGGTGTCCAGTGCCTCCCATCGTTTGATAAAGCAATGTGCATCTGTGCTGACAGCATTGGGTTGGGCAAAGGTATCTCAACAGGCTGCCCCTTATCATTGATCTCTATTTTTGTAGGATAGCGCTGGCGAAAATAGGTGAGCATCCAGACGTCCTTATCTGTATTGACTTGCGCATGTACATCGGCCAATATAAAAATGGCGAAGGCTGTTAGAAGTGCTATCTTTTTCAATAACATAATTTTACAGTTTTTGTCATTCTAAGCTATACAGCCCCGTATAGGCAGTTTGCAATATTTCCCTAATCGATGTCATCTCGACCATAGGGAGAGATCTATACACACGCTAAGTATCTCGCGTGAATGTCTATGTATAGATTTCTCACTATCGTTCGAAATGACAAACGTTGTATTTGTTGGCTTGGCAAGAGAAAGTTGCAAGGATGAAATCTCTAATCTCTGTTCAACCAACCTCTAATCACTTCCCCGTTCCCGAAGGTTTCTGCATCTCGACACCATCTTTTAGCGGTACGCCAAAATCAGGTGTTCCATCTTTTTTCCAGGTGAATTTTTGCATACGTGGCGCGCGTTTGCCTCCACAGCCATCGCCGGGATTGGCATTAGCGTGGTACAGGATCCAATCTTCCTTACCATCGGGCGATTTAAAGAACGAGTTATGACCCGGTGCATAGATTTTGTTTTCAGGATTTTGTGAAAACACCGGTACCGGCGATTTCTTCCACGACAGCGAGTCCATTAAATCGGCATTTGTCGTGGTGCTTAACATTCCGAGCGCATAAAAATCTGTCCAACAACCGCTGGCCGAGTAGATCAGGAATATCTTGTTTTTATGCATCAGTATCTCCGGGCCTTCATTTACCCGCACGCCAATGCCGCTGTTGTTTTCCCAGGCATATTGCGGGCTCGATAAGCGCACGCGCTTGCCGGTAACGGTCCAGGGGTTGCTCATTTTTGCTATATAAATGCTTTGCATACCGTTCTTGTCGCCTTCCCAGCCAGACCATAACATGTATAGCTGACCTTTATTCTCGAACACAGTGCCGTCAATGGCCCATTTGTTAGTTTCGTCGCCTATCTGGCCCTTAAATGTCCATTCGCCCTGCATCGGGTCGGCCGACGCGTTTTCAACTACATACATGCGATGATTGTCGTTTTTACCATCATCGGCAGCAAAATACATGTACCATTTGCCTTGTATAAAATGCAGCTCAGGTGCCCAAACTTCTTTTGAATACATAGTATTTGGCGGCGCGGTCCAGATCACTTTCTTTTCGGCCGAGCGCAGCTCAGATAAGTCTTTGGTTTTGCGGATCATCAAACCATGCCCGGTCGAGTTGGCATAATAATAGTAACCATCTTTATAGATGTTCCAGGGGTCGGCGCCGCTTGGCAAAATGGGGTTGGTAAATGTTTGCGCAAAAACGCCGCTCAAAATCAGGCTAAAAATTGCCAGTAAGAATACTCTCTTCATGATCAATAATTGGATGTCCAAATAAACACAAAATATGCGTTTACCTTATCCGCCTAAGGTATCATTATCGATACAAAATGAGGTATCCTGCGGTTTGCCGGCCTCCTCAAGTTTGCCATCCTTATTCACCATATAATTTGATAGCTCGGGCCTTGCGGGCCGATGTGGTGGTTTCGTGTCAACCTTGGTTTTTGTTTTAGGCCAAACCGATGACAATGCCACCATACCCGAAAAAAATAATACCTCTAAACTTGTAACTAACATTTTTTATAATCTCAATTTTTAATATGAACTATAGCTAAACGCAGGTCTGAATTAAAGGGTAGATGTTTGATTGTTGCAGTTTGCTTTTTTATTTTAATGTACCGGTTGAAAGCCTAATCCAGTTCTATCTCAAAACCTTGTACCGTCCAGTTAGGCAGTGTAGCGGGCTTGCTGATTACCAGGGCATCATCTTGCAGGCTCCATTTCAGTTTTTGTTTACTGCCCAGCAATGATACTTTGGCTATCTTTTTGTCATTCAAGCTCGAATTTTTTCCTAATGATGTAATACGGATATCGCCATCTGGCTTCTCCATACAAAATGCATATAGCTTGTTGCCTTTGGTGGTAAAGCGGATATCGGTAGTTTGGAACGGACGCGTATCGCTCAAGCCTCTAAACTGACCTTTTTTCATATTTGATTTTACCGTCGACGGGCCCTCGCCATAAACCTTCCACGGACGTGTGCCATAAATACCGGCGCCGTTTTGCGGCATCCAGTCGGCTATTTCGTTGACGATCTTTAGTACATCGGGTTCAAGATCGCCTTCAGGTGTTTGTACGATATTGATGAGCAGGTTGCCGTTCTTACTCACAATGTCCACCAGCATTTGAATTACCTCGGTGCCGGTTTTGTATTTCTGACCGGTTTGGTAAAACCAGTCGCCTATTGAGGTATCGGTTTGCCATGGATAGGGATTAATACCTTCCTGAACACCGCGCTCCAAATCTTCAACCCATAGTCCGTTTGATGGCTGTTTACAGTTATAGATGGCGGTTAAGGTGCCCTTGTTTGCCTTAATATTGCCATTATAAAAATTAGCCACCATACTGCGGCCGGTGTCACCGAATGGGAAAGCACTATCAGAATACAACAGGTCAGGGTGATAATTATCTACCAGTTCCTTGATATAGCCGTACCACTCTTTTGCCCACTCAGGATTTTTGCTTAGCCAGCCATGATCGTCGGGTGCAGCTTTAGGGTGATATAAGTCGGCATACTGTGGGTCGGCGCCGTCATAAGGGATGTCTTTAAACTCGCCGGTTTTGTCGGCTCCATGCGAAGGCTGGAACCAGGTATAGCTGGCACCTAAATGTTCAGACACGCCAAATTTAAGTCCTTGTTTCCTGGCCGCTTTCTCCCACAAACCAACCACATCTTTATGCGGCCCCATATTATAGGCGTTCCATTTATGCAGGGCCGATTTCCACAAGAAAAAATTATCATGGTGCGTACCCATGCTCACAAAGTATTTGGCGCCGGCTTTTTTGTAAAGCGCCATCAGCTTGTCAGGGTCCCATTTCTCAGCCTTCCACAGCGGGATGATATCTTTATAACCAAATTTTGACGGAGTGCCGTAATGCTCCACGTGCCACTTGTTTTGGCGGCTGCCTTGCTGATACATGTTACGTGCATACCAATCGCCCTGACGGGGGACTGCCTGCGGGCCCCAATGTGCCCAGATACCAAATTTGGCATCTCTGAACCATTCAGGATACTGATATTGTTTTAATGATTCTTCAGTCGGTTTATAAGGGCCTGCGTTAATAGGCAGATCCTGAGCCTTTGCTATAGACAGGCTAATAGCCAGCACGCCCGATAGCACGAATTTTAGATTGGGTTTCATCATTTGGTTAATTGGGTATTTTAAAGATAGAGACAAAACATTTAAAACCATACTATACGCGATAAAATTGTTATTAATGTCGACCTTAGCGCAATAAATGTCGACCAAACATGAAAACTGAGCCGCAAAAACCAACTGAAAAAGAAAATATGCACCCTCGCAATGCGCACAGGGAGGGTTATGATTTTAAACTGTTGAGTCAGATCAACAAAGATCTGAAAGCTTTTGTTGGCCCTAATAAATTTGGCAGTGAGTCGGTCGATTTTAGTAATCCGCTGGCGGTGAAGGCGCTTAATAAAGCTTTGTTGAATCAGTATTATGGAGTTAAAGGTTGGGATATTCCTGAGGGATATTTGTGTCCGCCCATTCCCGGTCGCGCAGATTATCTGCATTACATTGCCGATTTATTGGCTGAAACTAACAGCGGCACCATCCCGCAGGGAAAAAACATTCATGTGCTGGATATTGGCGTAGGCGCTAACTGCGTTTACCCGCTCATTGGCAACAGTGTTTATAACTGGAAATTTTTAGGTACGGATATCGACCCTGCTGCTTTGCGTAATGCCCGCGAGATACTGTCGGCCAATAAAGAATTGCATGGCAAGATCGATTTCAGGCTGCAAACCGACAAAGAGCATGTTTTTGAAGGCATGATACAACCGGGCGAACATTATGAGCTAACGATGTGCAACCCGCCGTTTCATGCCTCATTTAAAGACGCGCAAGACGCCACCACCACCAAATGGAAAAAGTTGGGTAACATGAAAAAGCCGACGCTCCTCAACTTCGGTGGTCAAAAGAATGAACTATGGACAAAAGGCGGCGAAGCCGGTTTCCTGCGTCGAATGATCGAAGAAAGCGCCGCGTCTGGCAAACAGGTTTTATGGTTTACCTCGCTGGTATCAAAAAAAGATACGCTGCCTACTACCTACAGTACTCTACGCTGGGTAAAAGCTGCTGACGTGCGCACAATTAACATGGCGCACGGGCAAAAGAATTCAAGAATTGTTGCCTGGACGTTTTTGTCGGCAGATGAGCAGGCGGCTTGGAGGGATGCGCGGTTCAAATAAGTATTTTCAGATAGTAAGAGGGGCTGAAAAATTTGTCATTGCGAGGAGGAACGACGAAGTCCCGAACGTTCGGGACACGCGTTCATGCCTCCGTGCGATTGCCGCGCTACGCTCGCAATGGACACCTATTAAAAACTTTGTAAGTCTTGGCGGCGGAGAATCACACCATCACCAAACTAAACTCAGACATCGGTGCCTCGCAAACCGGGCAAACGTAATCAGTAAGCGAAGTAAATTCTGTGCCTTTCTCTATATTATTAACCGGGTCGCCATAGGCTTTGTCATAGCGGGTAAGGCAGCAATTGCATTGGTAAAGCATCGGGCGTTCCTGCTCGACTATAGCATCCGGTATGGTGATTACGGGTAGCGAATTGCTTTGCGCATCATAAAAAGCATGGCACAGCGCAATAAGGTGTTTACTCAGATCGCGCGGTTTTACCTGCTGACGATATAAGACCTCTTCTTTTACGTTCGGATTAAAATCGCGGGTATGCAAAATGTCATACAATCCGGCGGCGTGTTTACGCAAAACAATGGAGCCCTGCAGGCCCGTCTGCGACTGCGTTTTTATGGCAAAGCAAAGCTGATACGTACGCAAATCGGCTTCCTCAAACTGGCGAACCAGCTGTTGTTTAAGCTCCAAACCCTCAGGGCAAATATCTTCTATCTGCCAGTTCAGCTCATTAGCCGCATGGCGTACGTTTAAGTGGTACTTGCTTAATATCAATCCCCATTGCACCCTGTCAGCCGGTTCAATGCCTTTAATGATGATGGATTTCCAGGGCGTGGTATAGATCTGCCCGATACGCGTTTTCAGGCAAAGCAGGCAGGCATCCTTCAAAAAATCTAATGGAAACAATTCGCTGCGCCGGTAAATACCCAGCCAGTATTTGTTGCCGTATTTATTAAAGCCCTCGTAATACGGCAAGTAAAAATTGGGCAGTTTGAGCGATTCAGTAACCGGCCTGAAAGCCAGTTTAACATTGCCGGCTAAGGTTTTGCGAAAGAGATGCTCATCAATATCCGGGCGACCGTAAAACAGTTGTTTTTGTTTGAGAATGGTGCGCTCTATAGCCTCTGCCAAAGCGGGCACGTCGTCAGAGTAAACCAGCTCAGTCAGGCAATACAATTGTTCTGTTTTAGGGAAACGGATGTAAGTGTACCAGTAATTATTGGTCGATGACGCAATGAAATTGATATTGCCGCTAAAAAAAGAAACCAGCGTTTGGTTGCTGTCTACCAGGTTCACCTTTAGCGTGGGCTTGTAATCAAAGGCATCAAAAATGTCTTTATAGACACCCTCGCGCAGCCAACCATCGGTATGGTTAAAAATACTGTCGGTAACGTACGAGCTGATGATGTTGGGGTGTTGCTCGGTATCAATCTCACAGCTGATCTCCGTTTTCAGCATTTCCAGTTCCAGATCTTCGAGCCTGTCGGCATCTATCTCAAAATACAATTGCTGCCGGTTACCAAAGCGGATAGCAGTAGCACCTACGTGTTCAGCAATAAGCAGTATCTCGTACAAATCGCCGGCCGATATGAAACCGCCGGGCAGGTTGATCTTGATCAGGTGTTTCATGCGCTTTTGGCTTCTGTTAAGTTAGCTAATGTTTCTTCTAAAATGCGTTTTACCTCCGGTCGGCATGAGCCGCAGCCCATCCCCGCGCCGCTCTTGGTGCATAGGTCGGCCAGGGTATCACAACCATCAGTAATTTTCTGGCGGATGTTCTCGCTGCCTACATTGTTACAGCTGCACACCAGTTTACCCAATACCGGGTCCGGTTTGTTGCCGCTGCGCAGTAGCTGCATGCGTTTTTCGCTCAGCTCAGTTTGATTGGCAATCAGGTCGCGATATTCCAGGAACTCATTTTTATCGCCAATCAATATGGCGCCCACCAATCTATCCTGCGTGATGATACATTTTTTATAGTAACGCTTGGCCTTATCGGTAAATACTACCTCTTCATAGTTTTCATCATCCGGGCATTCAGACAAACCAATACTGCACAAGTCGAACCCATGAATTTTGATGATATTCATGAACAAGCTGCCCTTGTAATAAGCGGCTATATCACCATTCATATAAGTGGCAACTACATGTGCCTGTTGCTCGGCGGCGGCGGTGATGCCGTAAAGCGTGCCGTTAAATTCGGCTATCTCGCCAATGGCATAAATGTTTGGGTCGCTGGTTTGCAGGCGCTCGTTGACGATCACACCGCGACGGCATTCCAGTCCGCATTCTTTAGCCAGCTCATGGTTTGGTGTGGTGCCGATGGCCAGGATCATGGAATCGCAATTGATCTTGCGACCGCTCTTCAATCCGATGCCTGTCAGTTTTGAGCGACCATAAAATAGCTGTATCTCGTCGTCATAATAAATATCACAACCCTGATCAACCATTTCTTCGTGTAATAGCTGACTGCCCAGGGCGTCCAATTGCCGGTTCAGGAATCGCGATGTCCGCTGAATGATAGTAACCCGCTTACCTATCTCGCGCAGCGAAGCCGCCATCTCCAAACCCAATAAACCGCCACCCACAATCACCACATGGCCGTCGGCTGGGGTGTGTTTTTTAAAGCTGTCGGCATCGTTACGGTTGCGCATGGTGAAAATACCCGGAAGCGAGGGCACGTGTTTGGGAACCGCCGCCCTGCTACCCGTGGCAATCAACAAAACATCGTAAGGCGTTTTCACACCTCGCGAATCCGTTACAGTTTTATTTTCGCGGTCTATCTTTTCAACCCATACACCACGCAGCATCTTAATTTTATATTCAGGTTCTTCCTCGTCGGTCATTTTTACCAGCTGCTCCCAGGCCTGCTCGCCGCTAATGTAGTCGGGCAGCATGACGCGGTTGTAGAACGGATAATTTTCTTTACTGAAGATGGTGATCTCGTCGTCGTGGTTCAATTCGCGGTATGATTTCACGAAGCCGTAAGCGCCCGCTCCTGCACCGATGACCACAATGCGCTGAAACGGCTTTTTAAATTTGGCTACCTGGACGGCGCAGAATTTAAAGTCGGGTTCTTTAGATATCGGGTCAATACGGTCGCTGGTGATGTTGTTGGCACGATTCAGATCATTACCCAAAATCTTACCCCAGTGCATCGGCAAAAAGATCACGCCTTTTTTTATTTGTGCCGATATTTTAGCCTTCACCTGCACCGAACCCCGGCGCGAGGTGATCACCGTAACATCGCCCTCATTGATTTTTAGTCGTTCCGCATCCGCGGGATGTATCTCTACAAAGGCTTCGGCATAATGCTGATTCAGCTTATTTACCTTGCCGGTTTTGCTCATGGTATGCCATTGATCGCGAATGCGGCCGGTAGTTAGGATAAACGGATAATCATCATCGGGCTGCTCGCTGGTCAGCGCATCAGGTACGGGGTGTATCCTGGCTTTTTGCGATGGCGTATAAAATTTCCTATCGGTAAATAAGCGCGGCGTGCCCGCCAGCGCACTTTTCTTTTTATACGGCCATTGTACCGTTTTGCGTTCTTTCAGTATTTCATAGCTCAATCCACTGATATCAATGTTAGTCCTGGCAGTAAGCTTAGCATGTTCAGCATAAATGGCTGCGTTGTCCTTAAAATCAAAGCCTTTATAGCCCATTTTTCGCGCTAAGCGACAAATGATCTCAGCATCAGGCAAAGCCTCGCCGGGCGCATCCAAAACTTTGTTCAGGTAGCTGATGCGACGCTCTGAATTGGTCATGGTGCCTTCCTTCTCTGCCCAGGCGGCGGCTGGTAAAATCACATCGGCATATTCCAGGCATTGCGATTTGTTAGTGATCTCTTGCACCACCACAAATTTGGCTTTCTTCAGCGCTTCTTCCACCAGCCGCACATTGGGCATGCTGGTAAGCGGGTTGGTGCACATGATCCAGATGGCTTTCAAGCGGCCATCATTCAGTGCAGCAAACATCTCGGTAGCCGATAGCCCCGGTTTAGGGTTGATCGTCGTCCCGCCCCAAAACTTTTGAACTTCTTCGCGATGCTCAGGGTTGCTCAGGTCGCGATGTGCGGGCAGCAAGTTAGCCAGTCCGCCTACCTCACGGCCACCCATGGCATTTGGCTGGCCGGTCAACGACAGCGGCCCTGAACCCGGCTTGCCGATATGCCCGGTTATTAAATTGAGATTGATGAGACTCAGGTTTTTGTTGACACCTATGGCGCTTTGGTTAAGTCCCATTGTCCACATCGAGATAAAACCTTTGGCCTCACCTATATATTTTGCCGCCAGCCTGATATTGGCTTCGCTGACACCGCAAATGCGGGCGGCTTCGGTAATAGTCTTTTCAAAAACCAATTTGCTGTAGGCTTCAAAACCCTCGGCATGGTTGGTCACAAAATCCAGGTCGATATCGCCATTCTCGATCAAAACGCGACCGATAGCATGGTTCAAAGTAATGTCAGTACCCGGATTGATTTGCAGATGCAGATCGGCAACGCTCACAGTATCGGTAGCGCGCGGATCGACCACAATAATTTTAATATTGGGGTTGGCGGCTTTATGAGCCTCCACGCGTCGCCATAAAATAGGATGGCACCAGGCCGGGTTGGCACCGGTAACATAAAACAGATCGGCCAGCTCAATATCCTCATAGCAAAGCGGAACAGAGTCTTCGCCTAAAGCCATTTTATAGGCAGCCACTGCGCTGCTCATGCACAAGCGCGAGTTGGTATCGATATTATTACTGCCGATAAACCCTTTGATGAGTTTGTTAACGACGTAATACTCCTCAGTGAGGCATTGACCCGAGGCATAAAAAGCCACCGAGTCGGGGCCATATTTATTAATAAAAGTCTTAAACACCGCCGCCGCGCGATCCAACGCGTCGTCCCAGCTAACGCGCTGCATGGGCATGTTTTTGTTGTAACGCATCTGCGGATATAGCAGACGGTCGCTTTTGTCATTAACGGTATGGTGCAGATTAAGGCCCTTGCTGCAAAGCGCGCCTTTGTTTACCGGGTAATTTTTGTTGCCCTCTAAACTTACCGTGCCATTCTTTTCTTTATTTAAAAGCACGCCGCACCCAACCCCGCAGTAACAACAGGTGGTGCTTAATTGAGTGTCGGTGTGCTTTTTTGCCATTTTTATTTTAAATAATATTCTTATTAATCACTCTGTCATTTCGAGCGTAGCGAGAAATGACAAGGGCGGTGTTGTTTATACTGCTCCTGCCAATGTGCTGTCCACAGCAGCATCGGTAGCTGGTTGTTTTTGAAAACGGGTAATCAACACAATCACCGAAACAGCGATCACCGTATACCCGATATAAGTAAATGCCTCTACGTAAGTAATGGTTGACGATTTGAACAGGAAGCCAAACAGCATACCGCCCAAGTTGCCACCTGCGCCCACAATACCGGCAACCAGGCCCACATTGTTGGCATTCACAAAAGGCACAATACCATAGGTAGCACCATTTGACATTTTCAGGAACAACGCGAAGGTTAGCATACAGATAATAGCCATTGCCAACGAACCGGCTTGTGCAAACAGAATCAAACCTGCACCTTCCAGCAACAGCATGCCTGCCAATAAGAAACCTTTGCCGCGCATGCCGAATTTCTTGCCCACCTTGTCAGAAGCGATGCCGCCCAACGCGCGGGCAAACAAGTTCATAAAGCCGAATATACCTGCCCAGAACCCGGCCGAGCTTTGGTTCAGGTGGAAGGTGTCGACAAAGTGCAGCGAGGCAACATTGTCAAAAGTAAGCTCCATGCCGAAACACATGGCATAGGCCATGGTCAGGGCCCAGATGCGCCAGTCGGCCAGGACAGACCAGTCGGTTTTAGCGCCGGCTGCTTTTTTATAGCCAATCTCGTCGTAGTTGCCGTCGGGTGTGTCTTTGGTGAATTTGTAATACAGCAAAGCGATGATCAGCATCATCACGCCCGGTACAATCATGGCGTAGCGCCAGGCCTCGGCTTTAGTGTAGCCAAACCCAACAATAGCAGCAAAGATCAAAGGCATTACCATATTGGTTACGCCGCCGCCCAGGTTGCCCCAGCCGCCGGTTACCGCGTTAGCAGTACCTTTAATGTTCGGTGCGAACATCATTGAGGTATGAAACTGGGTGATCACGAATGATGCGCCGATAATACCTATCGCCAGGCGAAAGAGGATAAAGGTAGTGTAATCATGAGCGAGGCCTACCAAAAATACAGGTATCGCCCCAATTACTAACAAGCGTACGGCTGTAATGCGGGGGCCCCAGGTATCGCAAAGCTTGCCTATTAATAAGCGGGCAATGATGGTAGCGGCTACCGATGCTATGATGGTATTACCTACCTGTGCCTTGGTTAAGTGCAGTTCGGCACGGATGGTTGGCATAAGGGGTGCCAAACCAAACCAGCCGAAAAAGCACACGAAGAACATTAGCCACGTGATGTGAAAAGTGCGCATTTGCACGCCCTTGAGCGAAAATATATTGAGTTTAGTCAGTTGATTTTTCATGTCTTACAGGAATTTATTTGTTTAAAAATTCGGGTTTGATATTCAGCTGCAAATAGGCCCAAATCGGGTTCAATGATGCGCTATTTGGGGCGATACCTTTGGCGTACTCCATATTGCGGGTAGCCGCCATGTAGCATATTCCCAGATCGACGGTGGTAAACTTGTTGAGTTTGTAGCTGTTGGCCAGGTCAAACTCAGTACCTATATGTTTGTCGATAGTAGCGCCCGATGTATTTTTCTGATTGTTTTCCAGCATAAAATAATGCCCGGCCAACTCAGTGCTAAAGCGCGTATTGGTGGTGGTGTATTTCAGCTTCAGATACGGATCTGTCAAACCACCTGTCGGCGATCCGGTTGAAGCATAAAAGAAATCCATCGATCCCCAAAACTTATGCGGCGTACCATATAATGGATCAAAGCGATGATTGACGGTTGAGGTAGAAGTAGCGTCGTTGCCTGACAATACATCCAGCCCGGCGGTGTATCCCCAGTTAATATCTTTATAAGCCAGTGTAAGGGTGTAGGTATAAGCGCTCAGTTTAGCACCATCGCGGTCATGGCCGCCTTGATAATAATAGCCCGCAGTGGCCGCCCATTGGTTCTTATCGCCAAAAACAGGATTTACCAGTAACCCGGTAGTGATGCGTGTGTTTACGCCCGCTTGGTTATATCGTCTTCCATATAAATAGCCTACGTCAGTACCCGATGTGTTTTTAACTGAATCAAGGATGTACTTACCAAACTCGTCGGCAACAAACAAACCTGAAACTTTAGTTTTGCCCAGCTTTTTGGCCGCATATAAATATTGCAGCGATTTATAGTCTGCGGTGAGTCCGTTGGTGCTCGGTGGATTTAAAAACGAAGGCGAGCCATTCTTAGCGCTCACTCCCGATGCATTCAACAGGGGAATAAAACCGGCAGGAGTGTTCATGAGGTTGCCCTTGCTGTCTTTAACCGTAGCAGGTACGTTGGCAGGGGTGTAAAAGGTGCCGTTATAATTAATAGCGTCGGTATTTTGGTTGAAGGCGGCGCCCAGGTCAATCTGCCAGCCTTGTTGCAATAGCTTAAAAACTATAGCATCATGACGGCGACCCTGGGTGATCCAGTCGGTTGCACCAAATAAGCGCTCATCGTCATACACCAATTCCTGGCGGCCTATTTTAATGCCGAAGTAATCAAACGGCGATTTCTTAAATGCGGTGTCTTTTTTGTTGGATAAGACTAATTCGGCCCAGGCTTCATGTATAGCCAGTTTAGCGCCATCGGCAGGAGTGATGGTTGAGGCATCTTGTCCCCATAGTCTTACATCCTGTATTGAAGTTTGAAATATAATACGGCTCGATTTGTAGTTGAAGTTGAGCCGCGTTCGTTGTGCTATAAAGGCAGCAGCCTTTGCGCCTTCGGGTTCTAAGGTGCCATATCCGTCTCGCAATTCACCCCGGGTGCGTAGTTGCCCGGTCAAAGAAAGCTGTGCATTTGCATTTTTTGCAAAAAAGCATGACGTACACAATAGAATTGCCGCAACAATGCGCGAATTTGATTCCTTTTTGTACATTTGAGTTGGTTTTTTTTGTTAAAGCGATTAAAACTGTCTGCCTTGCCTGGGAATGCGACCTCCCGGCAAGGTTTTTTTATTTTTATACCTGTCTGTTTTTCTCCATAGTTTACGTTTTTTAAAGTTTGCGACCTTTTTATAATGTAAATATATTCGATTTAATGCAAAAATTGAATTTTTGTTTGTTTTTTGGTGAATTTTTATGATTTGTTTAATCAATTATTTGATTTTTTGATAAATATTTAATCTGATATTTATATAAATAGAGTTAAATGCCATTTTTATAAAAAAATTATTGATTGTAAATTGAGTTTTTTAATAAAATGATAAGTTTTGATAATTTATTTAAATAAAAATTATGATAAAAGTGAAAATCATTAAAAATTTATGACGTAAATGGATAAATATTTAATTATAATTGTATCATTGACTGATCTTGTCGTCTCAAATGAAGAAAGTATCCGTAATTGATAATGAAGAATCTTGTTTTTTGTGCAAAAACTGTTTAAAGGAGTGGATTCCGGCGATATTGGCGCACAAAAAGAACTACAAAGTGAAAAAAAGTGAGGTTATTTTCAAAGAAGGCGACCCTGTAAAGGGTGTTTACTTTGTAAATAGCGGCGTCGTGAAGGTGCACAAGCGCTGGGGCGCCGAAAAAGAACTCATTCTGCGTTTCGCTAGCGAGGGAATGATCTTTGGCCATCGTGCTTTGGGTGGCGATGGTATATATACTATATCGGCCACGGCTGTGCAAGAGGGTATTGTTAGCTTTGTGGATACCGACTTCTTTGAGACAACTTTAAAGGTAAATGCTGATTTTACTTATAAGTTACTGATGTTCCTGGCTTACGATCTGCGGGTATCTGAGCGCAAAACCCGCAACCTGGCGCATATGCCGGTTAAGGGCCGGGTTGCAGAGGCTTTGATCGACCTGAAAAATCAATTCGGTATAACTCCGCAGGGTTTTATTAATATAGAGCTGAGTCGCCAGGATCTGGCCTCGTTCTCCGGAGCTACTTATGAAACAGTGTTCAGGGTAATTAATGAATTGGTGAATGATGGCTTGCTGGAGGTTTCAGGTAAGAGCATCAAAATTATTCATTATGATGCTCTCTTAAAACTTACCGCAGAAGCAGCCTAAAGGCTGATAAATACTTTTCCGTTCTCTACTTTCACTCCGTAGGTTTTTATAGATAACGTATCGTCGGTTAGACACTCGCCGCTTAGTAGCGAGAAGGTATTTTTATGAAACGGGCAGGCTACTTTAGGCTCGCAACTTTCGCCGGTGCTGCCAATCATACCGCGTGCTAAAACCATTTGTTGTTTATGTGGACAAAGATTTTGCGTAGCAAACCACTCGCCGCGGCGGGTGAAGTTGTATACAGCAATTTGTTCATCGCCTAACTTAACACAAGCGCCGCCGTTTTCGGGGATATCAGTGGTGCGGCAGGCTAATACCCAGTTGTCTACTAATGCTTCCATTTTGAATGTTCTTTTTATTGATGCACTTTTTGGCCGACCCGTCATTGCGAGGTACGAAGCAATCTCTACATATGCCAATCAACCGTGCGTGGTGTAACTGTCGCGCAGAGATTGCTTCGTGCCTTGCAATGACGCGGTGGGGTGTATTGTTATTGAAACAAGAAAATGACTTTTAAGTATTTTTTTTTGTTTCATTTTGTTTCACTCAATTTTTGTAAACTATTGAGCTTTAATTTTTTATATAAAGGCCCTGTTTCACTTGTTTCATTTGTTTCACACTCGCGTGAAACAAATGCATCTGTTACCACGAAGCTTTCACCTGATCGCGCATCGGTTGGAATTTCACGGTCGGGTCCTTCTCCTCAGGAGCGTTCACAAAGTGACTGAAACGTTTGCGTAGTTCGGGGTTCTCAATAACCTCTTTCCACTCGCAGTGGTAGGTGTTTATCAGCGTTTGCATTTCTTCTTCAAGTTGCTCGCAGATACCCAGACTGTCGTTGATCACCACGTTTTTCAGGTAGGCCAGGCCGCCATCCATTTTGTTTAACCAGGTTGCGGTGCGCGACAGTGGCTCGGCCGTTTTGATATAAAACATCAGGAACCTGTCCAGGTATTTTACTAATGTCTCTTTATCAATATCGGCAGCAAATAGTTCGGCATGTTGTGGTTTTGAACCCCCATTGCCGCATACATATAGGTTCCAGCCTTTTTCAGTAGCGATGATGCCAAAGTCTTTTGATTTTGCTTCGGCGCATTCCCGGATACAGCCACTCACGCCGCCTTTTAGTTTATGCGGCGCGCGGATGCCTTTATATCTGTCCTCAATCTCGATAGCAAACGATACGCTGTCATGCAAGCCAAAACGGCACCAGGTGCTGCCTACGCAGCTTTTTACGGTACGCAGGGCTTTGCCGTAGGCGTGGCCGCTTTCAAATCCGGCATCGATCAACTCTTCCCAAATGGCTGGCAGGTCATTCAAATGTGCGCCGAACATGTCAATACGCTGGCCGCCGGTTATTTTGGTGTATAAATTATAGCGTTTAGCTACCTGGCCTATCACAATCAGTTTATCCGGGGTGATCTCGCCGCCCGGTATGCGCGGCACAACCGAGTAGGTGCCGCCCTTTTGAATGTTAGCTAAAAAGCGGTCGTTACTGTCCTGAATGGTGTCTTGTTTTACAATAACATCGTTCCATAAGCTCGATAAAATGCTGGCTACTGCAGGTTTGCATACTTCGCAGCCATCGCCATGGCCAAAATGGTCAAGTGCCAGGTCGTAGTTTTTAATATTGTTGATCTTGAGCAGGTCAAAAAGCTCCTGGCGTGAGTAGTCAAAATGCTCGCAAATAACATTCTTAATGTACTGGCCATTGGCTTTCATGGTGCCGGCAATCAGATCCTTAACCAGCGGAACGCAGCCGCCGCAGCCGGTGCCGGCCTTGGTGCATTTTTTAATGCCGTTAATATCGGTAATGCCTAAGTCAGTAACTGCCGAGCAGATGGCCGCCTTGTTAACGGCCTCGCACGAGCAGATCAGTGCGTCGTCAGGTAAATTCATCACGCCGGCGCCTTCGCTTTCCGCACCGCCTCTGGCTCCGAGGATCATATCTTCGGGATTGGGGGGCAACACCAATTTGTTGTTGACGGTTTGCAGTAGCATGTTATAGGCGTCGGCGTCACCAATCAAAATCCCGCCCAACAGGTACTGGCCGTCGGTGGTAATGTTGATACGTTTATATATGCCTTTGTGGGTGTCTTCAAAAACAATAGTGCGGCAGTCGGGCTCTGTTACAAAGGCGTCGCCAAAGCTAGCTACGTCAACACCAATGAGTTTAAGCTTGGTGCTCATGTCAAAGCTGTAAAATAGCTTGCCGCCGCCGGTTAGTTGCGAAACTACAACGTCGGCCATTTCGTAGCCCGGTGCAACCAGGCCATAAATCATGCCTTCATACAAAGCGCATTCGCCGATGGCGAAAATGCTTTCGTCGCTGGTTTGCATTTTGTCGTTTACCAGTATACCACCGCGGGTGCCTACTTCCAGGCCGGCCAGTTTGGCCAGTTCGTCGCGCGGGCGGATGCCGGCCGATATTACCAGCATGTCTACAGGCAATGAAGTTTCGTCATTAAAATGCAGGGCGTCTATTTTTTGGGCGCCGCCAATGTGCGACGTGCTTTTATTAAGATGGATGTTTAACCCAAGCGATTTTAGTTTTGATTTCAGCATCTCGCTACCCGCCGAGTCAATTTGTCTTGGCATTAATCGCGGAGCAAATTCAATAACGTGGGTTTCTTCAATGCCCAAGTCTATCAGAGCCTTTGCGGCTTCAAGGCCTAAAAGGCCGCCGCCCATTACCGCGCCGGTGCGCGCCTTGCTGGCGTAATCTTTTATAAGGTCAAGGTCCTCAATGGTACGATAAACAAAAACGCCGTCTTTTTCGACGCCCGGAATGTCGGGCACAAAAGCTGACGAGCCTGTGGCTAAAACCAGGTAATCATATTGTATACTTACACCCAAAAGCGAGTGGACAGTTTTGTTGCGGCGGTCGATCTCCTGGATAGGGTCGCCAAGTCGTAGCATAATGCCCTGCTCGTCATACCATGAGCGGGTTGACATAGAAAGATCATCAGCAGATTTGCCGGCAAAATATTCGCTAAGGTGAACTCTGTCGTATGCGTGGCGTGGCTCTTCACCAAATACTATGATGTTGAAGCCAGACGTTTTGGATACAAGCTTTTCGCAAAACTTGTATCCAACCATGCCATTGCCAACTACAATAATGGTAGGTTTTGTCATGACGGTTTTTTTATTTGTTAAAGCCTTTTTTATTTCAGCAAATACAAAAAGTGCGACCGAATTGTATTTACAATAGCAAGTTTAGATAAAAAAAATGATAAATCAAATATTTTCCCTATTTTAGTCATATAAATCGTAAAAAAATTGGCTAAAAGTTGTTCAATAACATGATTTATGTCAGTTTAAAATTTAAATTTTGATAAAAAATGGATTTTGTATTGAAAATTTGAGCTGATTTTAATTTTAAAACGATCTATTTTTAAGAAAATACTAAAAATAATGCCAGATAATTTAAAAAAACCTGTATTGTATGTTTTAGGAGCCGGTCCTGGTGATCCGGAATTGATAACTGTTAAAGGATATCGTCTTTTACAGCAAGCAAAAGTGGTGCTTTATGATAATTTGGCGAATAAAGACCTGTTAAACCTGACGCCAAAAGATTGCGAACATATATATGTGGGCAAACAACCCTATGGTGTTTATACCACCCAGGATGAAATTCATAACCTTATTAAACACTTTGCTTTTGAAAAAGGCGGTGTGATCAGGCTAAAGGGCGGCGATCCGTTTATTTTCGGCCGCGGATTCGAAGAAATGTTGTTTGCGCGCGCGCAAGGCATCGATGCCTATTATATACCGGGCATTACCAGTATGCAGGCGTCGGGCCTTGAAGATATCCCGCTTACCCATCGCGCCATTAGCGAAGGTATTTGGGCGGTGACCGGTACCAAGAAGGACGGCTCGCTATCAGGCGATTTAAAGCTGGCCATGCAAAGCAATGCAACCGTAGTTATATATATGGGAATGAAACAACTGGCATCTATAGCGGCTACTTACGTGGATGCCGGGCAGGGCGATACACCGGCAGCAATTATTCAGCACGCTTCACTTCCGCAGCAAAAATCGGTTAAAGGGGCAGTAAAAGATCTGGTTGCCATGGCCGACAGCAAACAGTTAAAGCATCCGGCTATTATTATAATAGGTGGCGTAACCAATCTGGGCATTTAAATGTAATCGGTATGAAAATCAGAATTAAAGGCAATTCCATACGTTATCGTTTAACTAAAACCGATGTCGATCAGTTTTATAAAAATCAGCATTTGCAGGATAGCACCAGTTTTGGCAACCGCCAACTGGTATATATGCTTAAAGCGGCAGAACAGGAAGGTTTAACCGCATCATTTGTTGACGATACCATTGCTATAACTATTCCATTTGCCAAATTAAATGAATTGGCACAAACCGACCGCGTAGGTTTTGACGGAAAGGACGGTGCCTTATATATATTGGTCGAAAAAGATTTTCAGTGCCTGGATGATGTGGCCGAAGATCAAAGCGATAATTACCCTAATCCACTGGCGGCTAAGTAAGCCGGGATCGTCTTTTGTTCTACATAATAAATCTGTATTATTGTGACAGGCTTGCGCAATATGAATGTAGAAAATTTAAGTAAGGACCTTGCACGTGTATCTACCGAAACAATGGCCGACATTGTGGAACTGCGGTTGCGCGAATTCTTCAAAAAAAAATCCTTTAAACCCGGCGACGCTCTCCCTAAAGAAATGGAGTTGGTGGAGGCATTAGGGGTTAGTCGTAATGTGGTGCGCGAGGCCCTGAGCCGGCTGCGCATGCTGGGTTTAGTTGAAACCAAAAAGAAACGTGGCATGATTCTGGCCCGCCCTGATGTGCTGGGCACGTTTGAGCGGGTGCTTGACCCGCTTATCATCGACCAATCAACTTTGCAGGATCTGTTTGAATTGCGGCTGGTATTGGAAATGGGATTGGCTGACTTGCTCTTTCTCCGCAAAACCGAAAAAGATATAGCCGAACTGGAAAATATCGCCCTGAATGAAAACCGCGGCAGCGAAAAAGGTTTCAGGGTGCAAAATGAGATTGCTTTTCACGGTAAACTTTATGAAATAAGTGGTAATAATACATTAAAGCGTTTTCAGGTAATGTTAATGCCGGTTTTTGGTTATGTAACGACCTTAGAAAGTGAGCGTGAGTATAAATCAGGTACAGTTAGCCACCTCGACCTGGTGAAAATTCTCAAAAACGGGACCAAAGAAGATTTTAAAGCCGGCATGTATGAGCATCTGAAACCTCACTTTGATGCTTTAGCTAAAAAGTAATCCGGCTGCTTATTATGTACTACATAATAGATTAGTTTATATATTTGCCGGATAAACCTAGGGCCACCGCTGGCTTTGCTGACAAATGGATTTAACTAATAAAATGCCTAAAGGCGCGCTTTACCCCTGGCTGGTAGTGGCTGCACTTTGGCTGGTAGCTTTTTTGAATTATTTCGACCGCAACCTCATTGCCTCAATGCATGACCCAATTGCTGCCGAGTTTAAGCTTAGCGACGCGCAATTTGGTTTATTAACCACGGTTTTCCTTTTATCTTATGGCATATTAAGTCCGCTGGGTGGTTACCTGGCCGATAAATACGGTCGCAAGCGTATTATCGTGTTTAGCGTTTCTATCTGGTCGGCTGTTACTTTGTGGACCGGTTTTGTTTCGTCTTTTCCAGAAATGCTGGCAGCGCGGGTAATTATGGGTATAAGTGAGGCCTGTTATATACCCGCCGGTTTAGCTATGATTGCCGATTATCATCGAGGCAACACCCGGTCAATAGCTACGGGTTTACACATGAGCGGTTTGTATGCCGGGCAGGCGCTTGGCGGCGTGGGTGGATATATGTCCATTATGTGGGGCTGGCGCTATGGCTTCCAGGTTATTGGCTTGTTCGGTATA
>Ga0207647_10000045_pt1 | contig 90413 bp, 97 predicted proteins | sample KBSCornC2_FD_184295 | JGI IMG/M metagenome (GOLD analysis project Ga0207647, IMG submission 184295) | Corn rhizosphere microbial communities from Kellogg Biological Station, Michigan, USA - C2 (SPAdes) (version 2) | ecosystem: Host-associated > Plants > Roots > Rhizosphere ...
CTAGCCGCCCAAGCCGTTCCATTTTATGGCTTTGCGAATAAATTTTTTCAATATTATCGTAGGTGATGGAAACTACTGTTGTCGGTTCGATAGCTTCTATAAAATATTCAGAAGGCGTTCGGCTGTGAAATGATTCCTGCGCATGGATGATGTGTCCTTCGGTTGAAATTTGCACATTGATTTCCTGGTTTCCTTTTTTGTAATACTTACGCGCAAGTCCTTTTGTAATGAAATTGAAATAATCTTCTATTTCTCCGTCTTTAGTGATGAGTTGTTTCTTTTTAAAATGACGTACTTCAATATTGGGACGAATGTATTGATCAAACTCCTCTTCACTAAGGCTTATAAACTTATGCAAAAACTGAAAAAATAGCCGGACATGTTCCATTTCTGATTTTTTCGTGAAATCAACAATGTACAGTTGCAAAGATTGTACTAATTCAGCTTTTGAAAAACCTTAGTTTTGCGCCATTAAAAAACAATTTGATATAATGGCACAAAAGATCAAAGTAGCCAATCCGGTTGTTGAACTGGATGGCGACGAAATGACAAGAATCATCTGGAAATTCATCAAGGATAAATTAATCCTTCCTTATCTCGATTTGGATATAAAATATTATGATCTTGGAGTTGAGTACAGGGATCAAACAAATGACCAGGTAACAATTGATGCAGCTAACGCAATCAAACAATACGGCGTTGGCATCAAATGCGCAACCATTACTCCCGATGAAGCAAGGGTGAAAGAATTTAATCTGAAACAAATGTGGAAGAGCCCGAATGGAACAATCCGCAATATTTTGGACGGAACTGTTTTTCGTGAGCCAATCGTAATCAAAAACATTCCACGATTAGTAACTACATGGGACAAACCAATTGTTGTCGGCCGTCATGCTTTCGGTGATCAATATCGTGCAACCGATTTTGTGGTCAAGGGAAAGGGAAAATTGAAAATTAGTTTTGAAGGTGACAGTGGCGAAAAACAAGAGTACGAAGTGTTCAACTTCACCGGCGACGGTGGTGTTGCACTAGCAATGTATAATACTGATGAAAGCATTCGTGGTTTTGCCAGAAGTTGTATGAACATGGCTTTGCAAAAAGCATGGCCTTTGTACATGAGCACCAAGAACACCATTTTGAAAAAATATGATGGGCGTTTCAAAGATATCTTCCAGGAAATTTATGAAAACGAATTCAAGGACAAGTTCAAAGAAGCAGGCATTACTTATGAGCATCGCTTAATTGATGACATGGTTGCATCGGCAATGAAATGGAATGGTGGATTTGTTTGGGCTTGTAAAAATTATGATGGTGATGTGCAAAGTGATTCTATTGCGCAAGGTTTTGGTTCATTGGGTTTAATGACTTCTGTGCTGGTAACACCTGATGGAAAAACAATGGAAGCGGAGGCGGCACACGGAACTGTAACGCGTCACTACCGTGAGCATCAAAAAGGAAATCCAACATCAACTAATCCCATCGCTTCTATTTTTGCATGGACAAGAGGTTTGGCCTTCCGTGGCAAATTGGACGGCAACCAGGAGCTAATTGATTTTTGCGATGCTTTGGAAGAGGTTTGTATTGAAACAGTGGAAAGTGGTAAAATGACAAAAGATCTTGCATTGACGATCAAATCAAAAGCTGAACATGGAAAGGATTATTTGTACACTGAAGAATTTTTAGATGCAATTGATGAAAACTTAAAGAAGAAAGTGGGTAAATAAAAATGTGAAGAATCATAACAAAAAGACCTCACGAAGTGTGAGGTTTTTTTATGTTGTTCCATATTTTTCAATGTATTTAAGCAGCGACAATTCTTTCATCTTGGTTTCTAAAACAATATCGACCTCCTTGCCGTAGGTATTGATTTTTTCATAAACCCAATCTGAATGAGCTTCCCGTTTGGCCGATGCATCTTCGTATTGCTTTCTGGAACCTGAGTAGTGAAAAACAGGTCTGACTGACCATGTTTCATGCGCAGATAAAAAGGCCTCTTCTTCACCCAGCAAACCTGGATTGAGTCTGTGATGGAAATAATCAAAGACTACCGGAATTCCAATCTCATCATGCAATGCCAGCAGTTCTGCAACTTCGAACAAGCCTGGCTTATCATCATTTTCTATTGTTAGCCTTTTTTGTAGATGAGAGGATAAGTGTTTGAAATTTTTTGCAAAACGCTTAATCGTTTCATGCTTGTCGCCGTAAGCTCCCCACACATGCACGTTGACCTTATTGCAATGGGAAGGTGACAATTGCATCAGGTCAAACAATTGTGAATGCAACTCCAAATCTTTTATTGTATTTCTTAGCGTGTAACATTACCTGCAAGTTTATTGAACGGTCCCGGATGTGTGCTCACCCGAATTGGTAATCGACCCGCTTGTTCCAATACACAGCGTATTGCTGCAAAATCGGGCATTGACTCCAATTGATATTCTGATGCCCACCAAAACAATTCTGAAGTAATACGAAAGACACGAATGCCTTTTTCAAGATTCCACTGAAGTATTTGTAGGAGTGCCTGAACATTTTGAAGAGCTAACTGAGAAGCATACTGAACACCTTTTGCTTCATAGGTGCGGTGTACCATTGCTTTGTTTTGTGGAAATACCTTTTTGTGCAAGTGTCAGATTAATACAAGCGTAACCAAGATTCATCCATTGTAAAAACAACTATTACGCAAAAAGGTTCAACGCAAAACAATTCGAAATAAATCAAACCGTGCGGGTGTCCACTCCGTGCATATCCTTTAATTTGTCCAGGCACAACGCCAGGTTTGTTTTGGGAATTCCAATCACCATTCTGCAAAATAGTTGCATCTCACTTTCAAACACGAAACAACCAAAACGTTTTACAACAAGCATCACTTCGTTTATCAATGTGTAATCAAACTGCAATTCGTAATTAATTAAAACTGGTTTTTGAATTATCGGGGTTAACTGCAATGCTAATGACGAGGAAGTTTTGTACGCGTTGATCAGTCCGGGTACGCCAAGCAGTGTTCCTCCAAAATAACGCACCACAACTATTGCCGTGTTGGTCAATTCCTTGCTATCAATTTGTCCTAAAATCGGTTTGCCCGCCGAACCGGAAGGTTCACCATCATCACTGGAACGAAAGTTATTATTATCCGTCCCTAATCGGTAGGCAAAACAGTGATGTGCTGCCTTCGGGTGTTCGTCTTTTAATAGCTTCAGCTGTTTTTTGAAATCATCAGCAGTCTGAATTGGGAAAGCGTATGCTAAAAATTTGCTCCCTCTGTCTTTGAATTCGGCAACGGAAGATTTTTCAATTGTAAAATAATGGTCCATTAAATCTCTTTGGTGTTTTTGTAGCTTCGAATCACATCAGAACAAATTTGCTCGGTTCTTACCAGGCGGTGGTTTGTTAAAGATGGCGCGGTTAATCCGTCTGCAATTATCAAATGCTCATTGGAAATAACGCTTGCTTCATCCCAAATTTCTTCATCAATAAAAGTTTGCAGCAAAAACCGGCCCCCTTCAACAAGCACCGATTGAATATTTATGCGATACAATGCGTTCAACATTTGATGAATCAAACTAACGTCTTCTGTAAGCTGGTAATAGCCAACTCCAATTTGTTTTAACAGCGAAGCTGAAATTTTTTCAGCAGGCAAGCTATGTTCTTTTGTATTGAAAACAATGGTCGGTGTTTTGCCGCTAAATAGTTTTAGTGATTTTGGCAAACGCAAATCCTTGTCAACAACTATTCTTATCGGATTATTTCCCGGCCATAACCTTGTTGTCAACTCGGGATCGTCATATAAAGCTGTGTTGGTTCCAACAACGATTGCCATTTCTTCACTTCTCCATTTGTGAACAATCCGGTTGGTGTATTCATTACTGATCAAAATGCGATTTGTGCCTTCGCCGGCAATTTTTTTGTCTAAGGTCTCGGCCCATTTTAAAATAATATAAGGGCGATGTTTGGTATGGAAAGTAAAAAAGCGCTTGTTGATTTTCTTGCATTCATCTTCCAAAACGCCGGTTTCAACATCGACGCCTGCAGCTTTTAATTTTTCAATTCCTTTTCCATTTACGTGGACAAAAGGATCCCTGCAACCAATTACAACTCGTGGAATTTTCTTTTGAATTATTAGATCGGCGCAAGGTGGTGTTTTGCCAAAGTGTGAGCAAGGTTCCAATGAAACATACAGGGTTGATTGCTCAATTAAATGTTCATCTTCAGGTTTTACGGATGCAATACAATTTGGTTCAGCATGGGCCTCACCGTATTGCATGTGATAACCTTCACCAATGATTTTTTCATTGTGAACCAGGACGGCGCCAACCATTGGATTTGGCGCAACATTTCCCGCCCCAAGCTGTGCAAGCTCCAGGCAGCGATGCATATATGTTTCCTGTAAATTCAAGTTGAACCTAAAGGTTCAAAAATAAAGAAAGGTTTAAGTTTGAAAAATGAAACTATTTGAAGCGGAAAAATATCTGAAAGCGCAACTCGAAAAAATATATGATGAACAGGAAGCTGCTAACATTGCTTCATTGACAATAGAGTTCATTACTCAATTTTCTAAAACGGAACAATTCTCAAAAAAAGAAAATGAATTAACTAAAGAACAATCGGATAAAATCGAATTGGTTTTAGGACGATTATTGAACCATGAACCAATTCAATACATTATGAACAAATGCTGGTTTTATCGAATGGAATTGTATGTTGATAAGAACGTTTTAATTCCAAGGCCTGAGACAGAAGAGTTGGTCGACTGGGTTGTGAAGGACGTGACCAAGTCCGGTAAGGATGTTTTTGTGAAAGAACCAATGCAGGCAGATGCAACCACCGAGCTGAAAATTTTGGATGTTGGTACAGGAAGCGGGTGCATTGCGTTGGCTTTAAAGAAGTCCCTGCCCAAAGCAGAAGTATGGGGATGCGATATCAGCGAAGAGGCATTGAATGTTGCAAGAAGAAATGGTTCGGCTTTAGATATCCGGGTTGACTTCCAGGGATTGAATTTTTTGGATGAATCACAGCAAAAATTTTTGCCTTCAGTTGATATCATTGTCAGCAACCCCCCATACATACCTCTGAAAGACAAACAACAGATGAATGCAAACGTTATCAACCACGAACCCCATACGGCATTGTTTGTTCCTGACAATAACGCTTCGCTGTTTTATGTAGCCTTAGCACGGTTCGCAAAAAACAGACTGTATGAAAGGGGAAGTATTTACATGGAAATTCATGAGGGGCTCGCAAATGAAGTTGTCGGTGTTTTTAAACAACATCATTATAAAAATATTGAGGTAAGAAAAGACATGCAGGGAAAAAACAGAATGGTAAAAGTTCAAATTGGTTGAGATGTATTCAAGACAGGAGGCTTCACAATTAAAGCAGCAGTTCTGGACGGTATTTGGACAGTATATGAATCCGATTGTTTCGGCAGAAGGTGAAAAAATTAACTGGATCAATTATAAAACCGGGGAAAAGAATATTGCTTTTAGGATGAATGCCGATAACAAAAAAGCAATTATTGCCATTGAAATCACTCATAACGATCTTGATATTCAACATATCATTTTCGACCAATTTGAACAATTCAAAACCTTAATGGAGACGACGATCCAAGAGAAGTGGGCCTGGCAGCTACATTCTCATAATGGCGATGGGAAAATCATCAGCATGATATTCAAAGAGAAGAATGATGTAAGCATTTTTAAAAAAGAAGATTGGCCAGGGTTGATTTCTTTTTTCAAACCACGCATTATTGCATTGGATGAATTTTGGTCGAATGTGAAATACGCTTTTGAGCTATTGAGGTGATTATCTCCAGCGGTTTTTTCTTTTATCCCATGTTGTCAATCCAATTTTAAATTGAATAGGATTGGAGAATTGATTGGCTGCCGAACCAACTACGTACGCACCAATTTTAAATTTGGTAAGGGGATTGAAAGGCCATTTAAAAACTCTTTCAACGCCGGCAAACAACTCGAAGTATTTAAGATTTCTTTCAGGTGCATATAAAACTCCGCCGCCTGCAATTTCGCGAAGCTGTAACTTTTTAAGCAAAGGAATTTTATTGATCAGTGCACCATTGAATTCATGAACTATATGACCCTGGTAAAATCGCTTAAACAAAGGGAAGGTTGAATCAAGTGCTTGGAAGGAACGGTCGGGATTTGAGAAGAAGAAGGGATCACCTCGTCGTTGAAAACTAAAATCCAATAAACGCAAATCTCTCTTCGTTAAAAAGCTTCCTGTTTTTACTTCATATCGCAGGTTGCCCAACACGCCAACGTTTATGGTTTGCTTCAGGCCAAATTCGAGGTAATCAAAATCAGTTTGGCTGGTTAAAAAATCAGGTATGCCTTTCTTCCAGCTAACAAAGGCCGTGGGCCATTTTGAACCCAAAATGATTTTTTCTTTTGGCTCACGAATGTAACGTTGATGCGGGGTGTATTCCATTCTTACCGTTGCATAAAAAGCATTGTAGGGCTCAAAGCCAACTGGTTTATTATTATCCAGAAAATCACCAAATAAGCTATCAGCTCTCGAGTTGGTTTTATAGCCAATCACAGAACGCCGCAAGGCATAATCTGCCTGTGTGAAAATAAAGAGTCCGTTTGTTACTTCAATACTATGCGCTGCAGAAAAGAAATTATTAAGAAAATAGCTGCTTCGTTGAATTTGATTGATCCACGCGTCGCCTTCATAAATGTGGTCAAAGTCTCTCTGCATCTCCAAAGTGAAATAGGCTCTCGAAAATGGGTTATATAAACGTCTTAGCTGAACCCCTCCATTGAAATCGTGATTGCGAAGGCCATAACTTACATCTGCAAGCACCGTCACATCTTTTCTTGAAGGGAATTTTTTGAAATAAAAAATAGAAGGATGAACCCTTGCACCGCCAAACTGAAACGGTTCATACAATGAAACCGCAGCCGGCAAAACCCATGTTCTTTCTTTATCACGGTTGTAAAACGTTTGCCCGATAAAGCCCAGTTTTTTCCATGTAATCCGATTGTTGACTTTGTCAATCGAATCAAGATAAATCTTTGTATGCGTTACCTGGTAAATACTATCCTGATAACGTACGTACCGAATTTCTTTATCGGTCAAGGGTTCAACCCTTGCTGTTTTCCAAAAGCTACTGTCTTTTTCGTAAGCTGTTTCTGCAGTGCTGCTTACCTCTGTTCCGAAATGATTGCGGCTGAATTGTTTGTTTAATTCGTAATCGGAAAATACAACAAGCGTTTGACCGGATAATTTTTCTTTGTTGGTTTTTGAATAATAATTGAACTGTTCCCTGGTGAGCATCCATGCCTTGTTTTGAACAAATTCATATTGTTGATCCACTTCAAAGAAATCGTATTGTGTTAAATGGTAGGATGGAAGGCTGAACCTTGCATGTGTTATTGCAAATACCGTGTCCTGGATAGTTACTTCCCCTTCAACAGTTGCATTGCTCAATTGGCGGGGTCTTACCTGGATAATATAATATTTATGTCCATTCCTTCTTTCAATTTTCAATGTTTTAAATCTGTAGGCGAGCAGCCCGCTGTAACTAATTGGCGAGAGAAAGGGAACTTCGGAAAGTGAAGGAACTTTTATAAGGTTGTTGTAAAAATTAAAATTTCCTTGCGTTGCTGTCAAATAAAACATGCCGTTCGTGTTGCCGTTTTTTTTAACGGCCAAACGTTCTTCTTTTATTTTTTGATCGGAAGCATAATCGAGATGCAGCAGGACTTCTGCCATTGAAATGTTTTGCAGGTCAATTGAATCCATGGCGGTAGTATCTGCTTTAGGACGGTCTTTCTTTTTTGCAGAATCCTGTTGAGTGGCCTTAATATAAAGTTGGGCCGAATAATCACCGGATGCGGCCATGATCGCATCTTTATTGCGGATAACATTTTTAATAATTTCTTCTGCCCGGTCTTTTACCTTTATTTTGATAACAACACCCTCCATGCTTTTTTCCTCTTCCTGCATAACGATGTTGAGCGAAAGATCTTTATTTACGACAACGTGAATGATCTGTGTTTGGTAACCAATCATTGTGGCAATTATGTTGTACTCTCCAACTTCCAAATTGAACAGAAAACTGCCGTCCTCCCGCGATGAAGTAGCCAGGTTTTGATCTTTCAATTGTAGCGTGGCAAAGGCCAAAGGTTCCAATTTGTTGTTGGTAACCTTACCATACACTTTGAAAGATTGAGCATTGGCGGCTATGGTTATCAGTAACAGAAAAAGCGAAAATAAAAGTCCTTTCATAAAAGACGGTCGCATTCGATTTGTAAAAGTGCAACAAAGCCTTTTAAAATGCATTCTTATTGACCGAATTTTCAAATGATTTAACAGAAAACTTCGCGGCAAAAAAAGTAGCCGAATGGCTCTTAATAAGATAGGGAAGGTTTTGTTTTGCATATGACTTTCTGCAAACTATTTTAACATTACTTCTCTTTGTGCAGGGTTTTTCTAAGTGTATTTTTATTCCATCAAGTCGATATGAAAAATATTCTAGCCTTCGTTTTTTTATTGCCTTTTTTTGCTTCTGCACAAGATACGTGCGCCTTAAAGAAAACAACAGATCCATTTACACATCAAACAAAAATTTCAACAGGCTTTCTTCCCTTTGTAAATAACGGTGTGCAACTTTCTATTTCCGTAGATGCTACAGCAAGCGATATTGATTTTTTTCTTTGGTTTACCGATGGCTCAAAATGCTTTGACGAGCAATCGGGGATTCAAATAGTTTTTGAAGGCGACCGCATGAAATCAAATTATCGGAATTCCGGTTCTATGAATTGCGAAGGAGCGTTTCATTTCACCTTTAAAAACACGGCATCAACCAATTCCAATCTTCAACGGTTGATCGATAAAAAAGTCAACGCCTTTCATATAACGGGTCCAAACAAGACGATAACCGACCTGGCTTTTTCTGCAGAGCAAAAATTGCAGTTGCAAAAAATGGTTAGCTGCGTTGTGCAGCAAGGCAAATCGCTTATCAAACAATAATTTTAAAAATCCTGTTCGCTACAAAACCGGAATTTAAAGCCGCAGAATCGGCGCAACCGATCAGGGCCAAAAAAATTTGACGGAAAAAAGAAAGGCTGCTCCAAACGATGAACAGCCTTTCTTTAATTGATTATTTTTTGAGGAAAACTTTTACCAAAGTTCCCCGCAAGCCTTTTGGCCTTTTTTCTTCAACAATAGAATAATTGTAAATGCGAAAACCGTCTTTGTAAAGGTCTTCCAGTTTCTCTTCATTGCGGAATAACCTTCCTTCTTTGCAAGCAATGCTTAAACCGTCTTCGCCTGATACGTTGGGTACTGTAACTATCAATTGCTTTTCCATAACTAAGGGTTGTTAAAATAAGTAATTCAAAAATTATGCAACTGATTTTATCATAAGGCTTGGACTGTTAAGTTAAGCTTTTTCCCGCACAAACAAGCTCACCAGATACACGAAAAATTCGGTGGTGTTCAACAATGATAGTTGAAAGTGAATTAAGGATAAACAAAATTACTTGTATTTATTTAAGCAGGTCTGTTGGCAAGGAAGTTGAAATATCGATTGTTTAAAACTAAACAAAAAGTTATGGCAACGAATTTCAATCCAGAACACAGGGAAGGAACAATTGCAAAAATGATCGAAGAGCAAACAGCTAAGCTCCCTTCAGATTTATTTTTATGGACAGCTATTGGTGCCATCGGCGTTTCGGCTGTAATGCAAATTCTAGGCGGTAGAAATAAAGAAAACATGCAACGCAGAAGTTTGTTTTTTGGCCAATGGGTTGCTCCATTTTTACTATTGGGAATTTACAATAAACTGGTAAAACTGGAAGGTCACGATTAGTGACGGACCTCATTTGTAAAAAAGTTCAGAGTATAGCTCTGAACTTTTATTTTCTTTCGACAAATCCTGTAAAGGCAATGGGTTGACGGTTGTTGCTTAACACCTGGAGGTTCCCATATCCCTTCTCAAATACAGTAAGATTTAATACACGGACATCGTTTACATCTTTGGGATAAATGCTTATATCCCATCCCCCTTTCTTTCTTTGTGTCGCTTTGTATTCAAACTTGGTAGTTGTAAAATTAATAGCACCACCTTCGCCATACCCCGCACTGTAAGCCCGGCCAAAATATGGCAGATAGCAGGTCAAAGAATCGCCAGAGAGCTTTAATTCATATTCTGAAGTCAGTGTCCTTACGCTCCCCGTCAAGGGCATTACAGTCTGGGCCTTGAAAATGAGTGTTTTGCCTTTAATGAAGTTTTGTATTGTTGATTTGTCAATATTTTGCGCATGGGCAAATGAAATACAAAGAATTGCCGCCGCAAAAGCCACAGCCGATTTGAGAACGACAGTTTTGAGATTTTTCATAGAAGCTTTTTCAATAAAAGGCTCAAAACCTATACCGATGCAACACTTTGAAGCAAAGTTTTACATAGCTCTGCGTTAAATATTGAATTATCTTCTCACCATTACTTTCATTCTTGCCCCGATCGGATAGTAGGCCGAAAGGGGTTCATAAGTAACATAATCTACTCTGTTCTGCGAACGCCATGTAAGTACTTGTTGAGGATTTTCAAGGTAGCGTTGAACCGTATCAACTTTTACAAGTTGAACATCCATAAAGCTCATTTGAATTTCTTTTTCCTGCTGGCAGGCGAATAAAAATCCGGAAATAATGATCAGGAGTAAAGCTGTTTTCATTTTTTGTGTTTTTGCAGATGAGCAATTGAGCTTCTAAATTTTCACCGGATGTGGAACAGATCAATTTTTTCGTGAGCAGCAAGAAGAAAAATATATTCAAAGTCTGTTCCAGATTTCTTTTCCAGGGCTGCAGGGGATAAATAAGCTTTGATCTAACGGGGTATTACCGTCGAAAGATGTCTTGTAACCCTGGTTTCATTTTGGTTTAAGGAACCGCTCAATTCATTATCATCTTTTATCAACTCATGCAGGAAGGAATTTTTAAGGCCTGGACCTAGCAATAGTTTTGGTGTACTAAACAAGATTGTGGTTGTTAAACCTTAACCATGCAAATCATTTTATGAGCAATGCAAATTCAAAAGCCGGAAAAAACTTTGTACTCTTTTTCAGCCCTTCAGTTTTTCTTTTTTTGTTTTTTCTTTTCTGTTCGTTTACGGCGCAAAAAAAGATGGAGAAATATGCAGATGATTTTTTAAAGCAGCTTGGCATCAATAAAAATGATGCTGATGAAAAAATATCAAATAGCATACTTGGCGGCTATCTTGGTATCGACGGTGCGAAAAACGCAAAAAATATTATTCTTGCAAACCGCAAAGCGGTGACCATCGATCTTCTTAATTACGTAAGGCAATATGTAAAGACGGATGCATTTGTGAAGAAGTACAATGAAATGCGCAACTATTACAAACCAAAAGAGCAACTCGTTCAAACGCCTGAAGAATGGCGAATTCAAAACATTAAAACCAACCAGGAAATTGTTGCAAAAGCAACTGAAATTGTAAAAAATTCAAAACCGGAGTTCAAGGATATTTTTCAAAAAAATCTTGACGACGCGAAAAAACAACTCAAAGATGCTGAAGATACCAATAACAAGTATTTTGTCAACTATAAAAAAAATTATCCGCAGTTGGTTAAGGACTTTAAATCAAGTTACGACCGTTCAATCACCGGTTGGAAAACAAAATATCCCGACAACCAACTCTTGTATGTCAAGATGCGCCTGGAGCAATTTTTAGATGTTACGAAAGATGTTGATTTTTCTGCAGAACTGATCGAGAAGGGCAACAAAAAACTGTTTGCCAATCCAGAGTATGAAAGAAAAGACAGTCGGTGGAAAATGGCCTTTCGGGCAGGTAAAGAAGTTGTAGAACCATCGAGAGAATTTGTTCAAAAGTGGATCGAAGAAATACAATGATCTGTTAGCAGAACAATGCCCTTACACCTCCAGTAAATAATAAGGGCATTTATAGCCTTCCTTAATCAGAATAGGTTTCGCAACATTGTAAACATTTATTCCGTCTGTTGTTTGACCATGCAAACTGCCAATATGTGCATGGCCGTGAAAAGCGGCAAGCACTTTATGCCTGTTCAATGGCTCAGCAAGACGTGAACAACCAAGGAAAGGATAAATTGGCTCAGGTTCCCCAATTACTGTGTCCCTGATCGGTGAATAATGCAGCACAGCAATTTTTTTGATATCTCTTTGTTCCTGGTCCAATCTCGATAAAGCCCTGTCAAGATGCAAGGCTTCATCAACCGCTTCCTGAACAAATGCTTTCATGGCGCCTTCACCAAAAAATGAAAGCATGTGCCGGTCGAACCCACCACCAAAGCCCTTCACACCGGCAAAACCAACATCGTTAATGACAACCGATTCGCCATCTAACATATGAACACCTTGTTTTAACAAAATCTGCCGAATGAGTTTATGTCTTCCTTTTTCAAAATCATGATTGCCTAAAACCGCAACTATTGGAATGGTGCATGCCTTTAGTTCATCAACCAATACCTGAGCTTCCATTTCATCGCCCGTATCAGTTAAATCGCCTGCAATTACCAACACATCTGCTTTTGATGAAACTTCTTTAAAATAATCAATCCATTTTCCTTTTTCACCTTCCTTTACATGCACATCAGCAACGGCAGCAATTCTTGTTTTTTTAGGTGCTTCTTCCATAGCCTTAAACCGTTTTAATAGTGTATGTTTTATAATTCCATTCCTTGATGTCGATCTCATATTGGGTTTGATCGATCATTGGTCCGCGACAGACTTTTTCCCACGCCGCAGGAAGATCATATTGTTCATTGGCCCGACGAATCAATTCATCAAACAACCATTTTGGAATGATATCATGATAATCGCTTGGATAACAAAACTGGAACATGAGCAAGTGTGCCAGCAAAATATGCCAATGCGGATCCATGCGGAACAGCAATCGTTTCCACTCAAAGTTTTTGCCCGTTTTTAGCCAGATGTGATTTACATCCGCTCCGTCAAAACGTTCACGATTGTCAACATAAAGTTTGCACCAAACCAGTTCTTCAGGCGGCAGTAAAAGAACATCAATTCCAACAAATCTTCCTTTTGTTGCATGATCAAACCAACTATCATCAACGCGGCAAATATTATTTACGGTATCGAAAATGATGTCAATGAAATACTCCCCTTTGTGCACTTTGCACAACCAGCGAACATCATATAAATTGGTTTTATATCCTTTGTCTGCAAAAAATTTTAAAATTTTTGGATAATCGCTCGGCTTGCAAAAAATATCAAGATCCTTTGTGTCGCGATAAATGCCCGTATAATGAAACATGGCAAAGGCGCCGCCAAGCATGTAGCGAACTCCACTTTCGTTTAAAATATCCAAAGCCTCTTTGTAGAAAGCGTGTGCCTCGCGTTTTTGTTCTTCTGTTGTTATCATATTGTTCTTTTATTTCTAAATCCAACTGAGCTTAGATAAGAATAAAAGAACGTGCCAGATAAAACCCTGTTTTAGCTAACAATAAAGGGAAAGCAAACAGTAATTAATTGCACAAAAATGCCTGGACAGAACAGTGCCAGATGAAAACTCTTTATGTGGCTACTTAAGCAGGACTGTTGATAAGAATATAAAGTACTACAACAAAAAATACAACGAACAGAAAAGAGAAAAGAACATTACGCAACAGCGTAAGTTTACTTGTGGTGGTTAGTTTTTTCAAGGCGGCTTTCATTGAGAATGGTTTTTTAGATACTTGGACAATGAACTGTCAAGATAATTTTGATTTTGCAAAAACGCAAATGTTGAGCCAACAATTATTGATTTGGATTAAATAATAAAGCCCCTCTTCGGGGCTCTGTCATTTTTATTCGCCTTTTTCACCAACATTATCTTTTTCATAGCCTTCATCGCTCATTTCTCTTGACCGATAATTGCTCCACTCGGTGCCACGCTGCGGGTTTTGAAAAGACTCGTTTTCTCCGGAAGTATTTTGTGTTTGGCCAGGTTGTGTCGAGTTTTGACCGGGCTGATTGGAACTACTCGTGTTCGAAGTTTGATTTTGTTGCTGATTTCTGTCATTCTCTGTCATAACATTTTAATTTAAATGGTTAATGATGAAAGAAAAACTGCAATAATTGTGCTCGATGAGATTATCTTCCAACAGAAGCCATCATGTTTTCAGGGTAACGCATGCCGGATGCTGCATTTTTTGGAAACACTGATTCGATCTCTTTTAAATCTTCAGTTGATAATTGAACATTTAATGAACCGATATTCTCTTCGAGGTATTTAATTCGTTTTGTTCCGGGAATAGGAAAGATGTGATCGCCTTGTGCCAGCACCCAGGCCAGCGCCAGTTGAGCTGCAGCACATCCTTTTCGTTTGGCTATTTCTTCAATCTTTTGAACAAGCTGAATGTTCTTTTCAAAATTGGCGCCTTGAAAGCGTGGCGAGTTGCGACGATAATCACCTGCATCGAAGTCTTCAAACTTTTTGATTTGGCCGGTAAGAAATCCGCGGCCCAGCGGACTGTAAGCAACAAAAGCAATTCCCAGTTCTTTGCAAGTTTCCAGAATATCATCTTCAGGATCCCTTGTCCATAACGAATATTCGCTTTGCAAAGCAGTGATGGGATGAACCGCATGAGCTCTTCGCAAAGTGTCTGCATTTACTTCGCTCAATCCAATTGCCCTGATCTTGCCCTGTTCAATCAATCTTGACATGGCGCCAACTGTTTCTTCAATCGGCGTGTCAGGGTCTTTACGGTGGAGATAATAAAGATCAATGACCTCTGTGTTCAATCGCTTGAGACTTCCCTCAACAGATGATTGCACATATTCCGGTTTGCCGTTTACCCCGCGTTTTGAAGGATCGTTGGGGTCTCTTACAATTCCAAATTTTGTAGCAATTGTAACTTGATTTCTAAAATCCTTGATTGCTTTACCGACCAAGATTTCATTGGTGAAAGGCCCGTACATATCTGCAGTGTCAAAAAAAGTAATGCCTAATTCATATGCACGATTAATAACCTCGATGGACTCTTCGTCGTTGCGCTGTCCGTAAAAATCACTCATGCCCATGCAGCCCAATCCAATTTCCGATGCTTTTAATCCCTGGTTTCCTAATGGTTTCGTTTTCATAAAAAAAATTTGAACAGCAAAGATGCGGGAGAAAGTTGGCAGAGAAGCTCAGGTGTAGATGCTCGATAGAATTGCCCACCGTACAAATGAGTGACCCAACCTAAAATTTAATAGTAATTGAGAAACTAAGTACATCAACCAACTTCCTTTTTAACCAGTTTTGCTTCGTAAATTTCTTTCTGCAACTCTTTATTGATAATCACCCCGGCTTTGGCGCCTTCTGCAGCAGCAACAACAACAAAATGCATATCCTTTGCAGCATCCCCGGCAACAAACAAGCCTTTAATATTGGTTTGCTGATAACGGTTGGTGATGATGACTCCTTTCTTTGTTGCATTACAGCCAAAAGTTTCTGCAATATTGCACTGAGGGTGAAATCCATTTACAAAAAACAAGGCGTCGCAATTTTTTTCTTCTCCGTTTTTAAAAACAATTTTTTGAAGCTGCCCGTTTTCTCCCTGCAATTTTGAAACAGGTAAAGAGATGACCGGTATTTCATTTGCATCTAAATATTCTTTTTGTGCAGGCTTCACTTTGTTTTTCCCATCTGTGTAAAGCGTTACATCATTCGTCCAGCCTTTTAATGCTAAAGCGAGTTCCCAACCTTCTTTGTTTTTTGCGTACACTCCAATTTTTTTATTTCGCACTTCCCAACCATCACAGTAAGGACAATGAAAAACTGACTTGCCATAAAATTCTTTGAAGCCTTCAATAGGAGGAAGGTTATCAGTCAACCCGGTCGCAATCAATAATTTTTTTGACTGATAAACAGTTGCGTTTTCATCTTTCACCACAAAAACTTCGTCTCCGTTTTTTTTTGCGTTGATAATTTTTTTATGCACGAGCTGCACGGAATATTTTTCCAATTCCCGGTGACAAAAATCTAAAAAATCAGTTGGCAAAATATCATCACGGGTTAAATAGTTGTGCATGCCGTGCGAGTAGCGATTGCGCTGTTCATTTGTATCAAAAACCAAAACCTTTCTTTGACATCGGCCAAGCACCACAGCAGCGTTGAGCCCAGCGGGGCCTCCACCGACAATGATGCAGTCATAGATATCTGTCTTTTGCATTCAGTGAATTTTTTGATGTTGTTGCAAAGTTGGTGCTAATCTTTTCGTAAGTAGAAACTTGTAGTGGATAAGTTTTCATCTAAAAATTAGGCAAATGATTTTACCAGGAAGTATTTTGCACTCAATCCAAACAATCCCTATGAAAAATTCTACACAGAAAGATTCTGCTTCATTTGACTTTACAGAAATGAATTCCGAAAAAATTTTAATGGACAAAATGGGAATGTCGAGAAGGGAAGTGAAAGAAGTGTATTTGAAATATGGCGTTCCTGCATCCAGGCTTATTGAACTGATGCAATTAAGCAAATACCAGTTTGTATACTCAGCAAAAGTCCCGGGTCAATGTGAGACTTGCATGGTAACCCACAGGTTGAACCCATTGAGCAATTAAGGACAGGTTGATGAGGGGCGAATGCCCTCCGTGTCTTTCGACAAAACCGGTGAACCATTTTTGTAAGTGATGATCCAAATACTGTCGAAATCATTGTCATCCCATTTGTCAACATTGCTAACTCCAAGTGCTTTTGCAATTTTTGAAATGGCTTTGTGTTCCCAAACCAAAAGCACTGTTCCGCTTTGTTTTTGAATGGCATCTGCAATGTCTTTGATATCATCTGCCTCAAATTTGGTGTCAATCTTCAAATTATATTTTACCGCAAACGGAACAACGGTTTGATACATCCTTGCACCATTTGTGGATCGTCCCATATCCAAAGAAGGAACAAAAATGGTATTGGGCACTCCAAATTTTTTATAGAGAACATCGGGCAACTGTAAAGAACGATTCAATCCCTCGCAGGATAGATTATCACCCTTGTCAGGTTTTTCCCCATGACGAATGATAATAATTTTTTGAGGTGTGCTTTGTGATTTTTGCCCGGAAGTGCAATTAAAAAATACAAGAACTGTGGCTAGAATAATTGGCGTGGAAATAAAAAACTTTTTCATTTTGTATAGTTCTAATACAAAATTGAAAATAAAAATTGGGCCAGCATTATTTGGGTTTAATTACAAGATCGATCCGGTAATAATTTCCGTTTTCTGATTTATGGCGCAAAAGAAGCAGTGCTAATTTGTCTGATATAAATTGATATCCATCTATGTTCACATTTTTTTGAGAATGAAACTCTGCAGCAGCAGAGAAGATTCCAGTTAATGCCTCAGCCAGTTTTTCCTTCCAACTGTTTAAAATAATTTTTGAACCCTCTTCGGAGGTGGAGTCGCTGATCATTGCCTGGTAGGCCGAAGAACTGGGGGAAATAGTGATGACATTGTCCTTCGTTCCATCAAGTGTTCTGATGGTTTCAAAATAAGATTCGTCTCCATCTTTTCCTTTGAGATCGCCTTTGAGATAATCAAAATTATTCTCCATATCGCTGAATACAACCATCAGCTGGGAAAAGAAAATTCTGTTTTCTGTTTGGGCCGATGATTTGACGTAAAAGAGAATGCCCAGGACGATCAAAAACTTTTTCATAATTCTTCTGTCTGGTCAGAAAATTTTCCTCTTAGCGCCATGATGACGTAAAAAATTAAGACAACACAACCAATAGAAGTAATGGTTGTCGACTCGAAATAAAATCCCGCGAAAATTAACAGAACGGGAATGATCAACAAACCAATGACGAGTAAAGGTTTTCTCATAAACAAATTTGTTCGGTAAAACTATAAAATGAAATTTATTTCCTTCAACATCCGCTCGTAATGCGAACCTTTCCAGTAAATGCGTTTGCAATGATTGCATTGCCAAAATTCGGTGAAATATTTTGCAGTGTTCGGTGGGATTTGATTGACAATCAGTTCTTTGGATACCCTTTCCAAAGGCTCATTGCAAACAAGACACAAGGAGAAAGGACGCATTTTGTTCTTCAAATCAAAATTTAAAGTCACGGATTTTATTTGCGCAGTTGCATCTTCGCTTGTAATGATATACGAGTGTATTTTTTTATTTTTTGCAAACACAGGATTTCTGGAAAGAAGAATCCTTCTTTCTTCAACTGAAATTCTTTCCAGGCTCTTGCGGGTAAAACTGTTCTGGTAAGCAGTATCAAAACCAAGCATGCGCAGGGCTTTTGCCAGTTTGCCAAGATGAACATCACAAATGAATCTTGGTTCCATTTATTCGAAGTTCGTTTCGATCTGATTAATCAGTTATTAAAAACTGATTTCTAATTGCGAAGGTCCGCAGTATTGTTGTGCTGTACTTGCCCCACTTGAAACCTGGTAAACTTCAGTTTCCTGGTGTCTCGATGCGACAATGATCCTTACACCATCAGCATGTTGAACAAACAACTCTTCCACAACTTTTGGACAATTGTTGTTTTGAGAAAGATGCGAAAGCAACAAATGACTCATGAAAGAAGGTCTGTGTTTTTTAAAAAGCTCAAGTGCTTGTCTGTTTGATAAATGACCATACTCACTCCTGATTCTTTTTTTGAGGTGAAATGGATAATTGCCATTGTCCAACATCTCATCATCATAATTTGCTTCTAAAAAAGCAGCATGGCATTTTTGGAAATGAGTGATCACATTTTCGCAAGGCAATCCAATATCTGTTAACACACCAATGTTGATATTGTTGTAGGAAACGGTGAAGCTGTAAGGATCGATCGCATCATGCAACTTTGGAAAAGCAGTGACGGTTAACTCTCCAACAGCGATTGGTTCATGTGCACGAAATTCTTTTACAAAATGCTTTTCCAAAAACAATCTTCCATTCTTCAATGTTGGCGTGGTAATGTAAACTGGCAGATAATATTTTTTTACCAGCGAGTACACGCCGCGGATATGATCTGTATGTTCATGCGAAATAAAAACCGCTTTAATTTTTTGCATTGAAAGATTCAAACGTTTCATCCTGCGTTCGATTTCCCTGCAAGAAATACCTGCATCTACCAAAACGGCTTCTTTTTCATTGCCGATATAATAACAGTTGCCGTTGCTTCCCGAATTGAGTGAGGCGATGAATAAAGACATTGGGGCAAAGAAAAGGCAATTCAAAATAATTTCAGCTAAAATTTTTGGGAAAACGCTTAAAAACAAAATGCCCCAGGAATGGGGCACTTTTTTGAAACGAAAACCAACGAAACACACTCTTTTTAAAGATTTTTGCTACGCTGCATTTGTTTCACTTTTAACAAAAGCACTATTGAAGCGAATAATAATAATAACAGTACTGAAAAGGTTGCGATAAGAGCTGAATTTGATAGGATCATAGTTATGAGGTTTGGTTGTTTTGTTTCAGGTTGCACCGCCGGTTTTTGATTGGCTGCCTTTGCTTCGACCTTAATATACTCGACAACACTCTTAATATTGTCCGCAGTCAAATCAGGATGATCCGGCATTTGGATCTTGTTGAACTTATTGAAAAGGGCAACTGCATACGGATCGCCGCTTTTCACAACTTTCTGTGATGAATGCACGAAGTTGATGATCCAGTCAATGGGACGTCGTTGATCCACACCAGCCAATGCGGGGCCCACCACCATTTTGTTTACATTATGACAACCTGTGCACCTTGATGTAAAAATAGCTTTCCCTTCCTCGGCAGGAGGAGCAGCAATAGTTGACAATGTTGTTATCAGAAGGGTAGCAACTAGGACAAGTTTCGTTTTCACCATACAATGTTTAATTGGTTTTCTGATGGCAAATCTCAATGGTGGCGAATCTTTTTTTTATTACATCTAACAGGACGCGGGATGATTTTAGTCAGCTTTTTTAGCGAAAGAATTTTTTATGTGCAGGTCGTTTTTATTTAGGAGTTCTGGATCTTTTAATGGCATAAACACTTAAGCCGGAGATGGCTAATAAAAGCAAACCGAGCGTCGAAGAGATTAAAACGGTTTTCTGCATGGCTTTGCCATAATCATCAAACCAAGCTTCCCAATAGTGATGCATGTGAAAGTTGTTGAAACTAAAGCGCTCCGCTTTGTCATAAGAATTTGTAACAGTAGACAAGTGTCCCGTTGCAGTTTCAACATAGTAACGATCATTGCCCTTAAAAACAACTTCCACTACCGGCAAGCGCTTATTCATCATCGTGTATCGATCGGTAAAACCGTTTAAACCTTTTTTATGTGTAATGGTATGAAATGCCCTGCCTGAAAAATTGCAGGCAAGTGAACATGCATATTCAATATCGCCACCGTCTAATTCCGCTAAAGTGTTGGTGTTGACATATTTTTTCTGTTTGTCTTTTCCTTTTGAAATAAACAATTGCCAATAGCTTTCACCGTTTATTTTCACAATGGAAACATTGGCGAGCTTTTCATTGGCGTTTATGTATTTTCCAAAATCTCCTAAACAAAGATTTAGTTCCTCCGCTGAAAATTGCGAACGATCCGCAACAATTGCTTTTTCGGATTTTTCAGAGAGCTTATGAAACGCGTGCCACGATCCACTAATGCCATACAAGGCAGTTGTTAACACAAAAACATTTCCCAATGTCCTGTGCCAGGCTTTTGCTGACGAAGAATTTTTCTTCTTGTTGATGATGTTATAAACAAAAAAACCGAGCACAGAACTGATGAAACATAGCAACGAGATGATTCCAAGAATAGCATTTTTGGCTCCGCCGATTCCATCCAGAAAACTCCAGGTGTGTGCAATGGCAAAAAAATCAATGAACCATGCTCTTTTATTATCGATGGCAGTTGCAAGTCTGTCTGTGGAAGTTTCAATGTATAAGCGAATACCATCGGTCCGGTCAAAATTCACTCGGTAAACCGGGAGCAAAACGTTTGAGCTTTTATATTCTTTGCTGAAGTTTTTGATCAATTCAACATCGGTGACTTTTGGTTTACTGAAAAACGTCGCTGTGTGAAAATTAGTTGCCAGTGCAGTTATGTCTCCATCCATTTCATGCGAATGCGACTTGTTTGATTTATCTTTTTGTATCGGCTCGGATAAATAGCGCTGCGCCAAATAGGAAGCATACCACGGGTCACCGTCTTTTATCAATTTGCCGTCATTGCAGTTTAGATAGGTTAATGTGTCATTGTTAAGTTGTTGAATTTGGTAATAATAACAGCTATCCACCATCACAATTCTGAAGTTGTGTATCATTGCAATTCCGTTTTGCTGCAATGCCTGTTGAAGTGAGATGTGAATTTTATTGGTGTTTATTACACTTGTTGGCAGCATCCCGTTACTTACTTCAGGCTTGAACGAATTGATCACAGGATGTAAAAATCCGCTCACCGACCAAAGCAAAATTGGTAAGGCAACAATCAAACCTGTAACACGATGCCAGCGGTAAATATTTCTGCGAACGTATCTTTTTACCGGCATCGTTATTTTATTAGTTGTCCCAAATTGAAGCAAAAACCAACATTGAAGTTTCTCGGCTCCGCTAATTGATAACTGTAGGAACTGCTTTTTGCGGAAATGTAGGAGTAATAGTTGTTTGTTGCGTTCAACACGTTCAGCCAAATTTCAAAAGCCTTGTATTGATAGCCCGCACGAAAATTAAAAACATCATAACCTTCATACTTCGCCGTATTTTTCGGATCCATGTAATAGCTTCCCACTCTCTGCCATTCGGCACCGATGCGCAAGCCTTTTATCACCGGGGGTTTGTACCATACTTCTGCATTATGCGTCCAATGGGGGGCGTCGGCCATTTCATTGTTGGTGTAGTTACTTCCCTTTTCAACATAGTCAATAAATTTGTGGATGCTGTATGCTCCACTGAAGCGAATAGTAAGATCTTTCAGAGGCGCTGCATTCAGTCCGAACTCAATTCCTTTATGAGAGGTCTTGCCGGCATTTCTGTTTTCAGTTGATCCATCATCGAGCTTTACGGAAATAATTTCATTTGTTCCCTTTAACCGGTACAGACTTACATCAACACTTAGTTTGTTTTTCACAACTTCACTCCATCCGCCAATTTCATAATTGTAGAAAACAGATGGATTGATGTTGGGAACTTTTACTCCCGTGTACATTTCCGTAACCTGCGGCGGAACAAAGCCCTGGCTGTAGTTGACATAGAAACCGGTTTTGTTAGAAAGGTTATAAGTGAACCCGATCTTCGGACTGATTTTTTTAAATTGATTTACCGTGTCAGGCGAACCGCTGAATGCAGATGGTTTAAGATGATTATCAAAATTGTAATTGAAAAGATCGTACCTGAGCGAAGAAACGACTCTTAACTTTTTGATTGGATTGAATTCGAAATTTATGAAGGCCGCATAGTTGTTGATCTTTGTTGCATAGTCGGTCAAAATGCTATCCGTTTTTTGATAGCCCACATATTTTTTTGTTACAGTGTCTTTTTGAATACGGATGTAATCTGCGTTGTAAGTCGATGGACTTAAATCAATGCTCACACCGCCGATTATATTTGCGTTATTCCAATTCAAATTTTGTTTGTGTTGTGCAATCAATGCATAGCTATTAAAACTGCTGGCGTTGATTTCACCATGGGCCAAATCTTTTTGCCCGACCCATTGCCCATTAAACTTTTTGTAATCATCTTTTATGCGGTAGTTCGGATTTTGGCCAATCGTGTTGTCACGATAGATAATCGATGCCGTCGTTTTACTATTATCATTCCATGTATGCGTTAAAGTGGAATGATAACGGAATGCATCAACCTTGCGATAAGTGAAGGTCTGAGGATTGATGAACCTCCTTGTTGCAAACATCATGCTGTCAACGCCACTTGGCATGTCGCTGTAATAATTCAACCACGTAGCGCTGTTGGATAAGGTTGTTTTATTGCTGAAACGGTAATCAATTCTTCCCGTCAATGTTGCTTTATGAAAATCGGAATATTCCATAAAACTGTTTCGTTTGTCGGCATAATAACCACTCAACGCAAAGCCCCATTTGTTTTTTGAAAAGCTGGTTTGCAAATCTGTTCTTTTATAACCGATGTTATTTGCTTGTGCCGAAATTTTTAAGACGGGAACAGAAGTAGGAGCAATGGTAATGAAATTGACCACCCCGCCAATTGCTTCGCTTCCATACAATGACGAAGATGGTCCTTTGATGACTTCGATAGTTTTTACTGCGGCCATGTTCATTTCCAGCAAAGCGTTATGATTGAACAAACCTGTTGTTCGAACCGGAATTCCATCTTCGAGGTACAGAAACAAGCTCTTTGTTGTCATCGGTTGACGAATGCTCATTTGATGTTGTTCGTTTCCAAGATTAATCATGTTGACGCCACTTACTTTATTGAGTAACTGATCAACAGTTGTTGCCTTGGTATCCTGAATTGTCCTTGAATTGATTTGATTGATGGCAACTGGCGCTTGTGAACGCTTTACAACTTCTCCACGGTTGGCTGTTATTACAACTTCATTCATTAAGGAATTAGACGGGGTTAAGGCTATTAATTCTTTCAAATCGACGATTGCAATATTTTGTTGTTTGTAGCCAATAAGAGAAATAGAAACATTTTTGCAATCTGGTTTGCAATTTATTTGAAACTCGCCTGATGCATTTGTTGTGCATCCGCAGTTACAGTTTGGATCTGTGCATCGAACGGAGGCTCCGAAAACAGGTTCTTTACTTAGGGCGTCAATGATTTTTCCTTTCAATACAGTTTGCGCCTGACCAACAAAAACGGTTGTAAAAAGAAATAACGTAACTGCTATTTTTTTTGCAGTTGACATAAAATAAGTTTTGCGTTAAAAAATCGGAGGCAAGATTAGCATGCAACTATCGGCAAGCAAGCCGTAGAAGGCATGAACCGGTAAAAAACAAGAATGAATTGATCAGGCCAATGCGGGTGGGTGAAAGATTGAAGCAAATGGAGAACTGTATTTTGATAATGGCTTCTCTTCGTTGTAAACAGCTTTTGCTTGCAGCAGGGCCGGAAGCGCAGGTTTAAAAAATTTGTCGCTTAAAACAATATCCTGGATTTTGGTTTTAGACGAAGAATTGTTTTCATCCGAATTTTGTTTTTCTTCTTCAGCAAGCCTTTTCATCATCTGGCATTTTCCATTGCAATGCATTTTAGGCTTTGCCCTATTTACGCAAAGATTTTTGGCAATAAAGTCCTTGTTTAAATTATACTCCATTACTACAAGCCATTTGCTGAAAACTTGCGTCAGCACCAGAGCTATCAATATGGGAACAAGGATGAATTTCATTTCGGATGCAAATATCCTCGACAAAAGTTTACGCTTCGAACGATTTTGTCAATTGCATACATGATTTTAATCAGGTTGGTAAAATTCCGAAAGATGCTATGTCGGGGCCACGGCGTTGGTCATCCTGGTGAGCCGTTCCTGAAATTATTCTTCCTTAAAAACGGGCTTAACAATTTTTTTGTAACGGCGGGTTGAAATTTTGTGTCACACCAGTGCTAAGATCAATGAAATTTTTATGAGAAATATTTTTGTATTCAGTGCGGCATTTTTAATAGTAGCCTGTACAAAGAACCCGGTTATTCCAAAACCAGAGCCTCCTTCAACTGCTCATCCCCAAATGCTTTATACAGATCTGAAGAATGCCGAAGTTTATTATAACCAACCGCAGTTTGTAGATGTTGACCACGATGGCTTAAAAGATTATTCAATTTCGGTTCTTTTGGTTGGCGATCCAATTTTGCAAAGAGACCGTATGCAATTTTATGCTCACTCGGGGATCAAGCGAAATCTTCTAAATAATGATATTGATGAATCGCCAATGTTGAACAAATCAGACAGCATTTCAAAATATCATCCGGGATTTAAATGGTGGGAAATTTCTTCAATAGTACTTGCGGAAAAAATTACAGACTACAACGGCAGTTACTGGCAAGGCCTATGGAAAAATGCAGATCATAAATATCTTCCGATTCAAATTGAAAAGGACAGAAAGTTGTATCATGGATGGATAGAAATTTCTTTTAAGACTGATGAACAAAAATTGATTTTACATCGGTCTGCAATTAGCATGGAAGAAGATAAAACAGTTCTTGCCGGAATTTAAATGCAAAGAAGTTTGAGAATCGATTTTTTGTTGCCTGCAGAAGTAAGCGTGTTCTTGCTGCATAAAAATAATACGGAAGTAAATATTAAGGGGTTGAAAGTGCTCAATAGAATTAATGAAAGTACAGGTGTGCAGCGCAAAAGAATTTAACCGTAATTCCGCCGGTCGTTTCAAAATAAATTTACACTTCCCAAAAACCTGTTAAATCCCCTGTCAGCAACAATTTCAGCCAACTATTTGCTGTTAAATAGCTTCCTACACAACTAAAATCTATTCTTATCTATGTTATTGAAACCGCAACGCCTTTTGCTGGCGTCTTTTGTGAGTTTGGCTTTGTTGCAGGCCTGCAAAAAATCAGATGTGCCGAATAATCAGGGTTCCTCCTCAACAACTACGCCCGCAACTACTTCGGCAAGTGCAATTAAAGATTCAACGCTTGCTTATTCCAAAGATGTTTATTTATGGTATAACCAAATTCCTACGACTTTCAATGCTCAAACTTATGCCGATCCTGCGGCTATTATGACTGCACTTCGTCAGTACAGCACCGAACCGGGCTTTACGGGTCCGGTAGACAAATGGAGTTTTGGTATGAAGCAAACCGATTGGAATAATTTGAGCAACGGTGTTTCGGCCGATTTTGGAATGAATGTTTTCTTTCGTGCCCAAGGTGATTTAAGAGTGAAATCTGTGGAACGTTTCTCGCCTGCCGGTATTGCCGGCATTCGTCGCGGTTGGAGAATTACAAAAATCAACGGAAGCACCAACATTACAACTACCAATGCTGATTTTATTTCCAATGCAGTCTGGAGCAGTAACAGTGGAAGCTTCACATTTACAAAACCCGATGGAAGCAGTGTTGATGTTAATTTGACTGCAGCAAGTTACCAGGAACATCCGATTTATTTGGATACGGTTTACAACATCAACTCGAAGAAAATTGGTTATTTCTCTCTCAATTCTTTCCTTGGTGATACTACTGAATTGTACAATGAATTTTCAAGAGTGTTCGGCGGTTTCGCAAATGCTGGAGTGAGTGATTTGATCGTTGATCTGCGATACAATGGGGGTGGTTATGTAACTGTTCAGCAAAAATTAGCGGATTGGCTGGCGCCTTCTGCGGCAAACGGTCAATTGATGATGAAGGAACAGTTTAATGATAAATACACTGATTACAATTCGACCGATTATTTCCAAAAGCTTGGGTCGTTGAACTTGCCGCGAATTTATTTTATTGTTAGCCACAGCACGGCCTCTGCAAGCGAATTGCTAATTAATAACCTGAAGCCATTTATGAACGTTCAATTAGTTGGCCCGGGTGACACATATGGAAAACCTGTTGGCTTCTTTCCAATTCCTGTTGGCGACTGGTATATCTTTCCGGTTTCTTTCCGTTCTACCAACAATCAGGGACAAGGAAATTATTTCAACGGGCTTTCTTTGAATAACCAGGTTGCCGATGGTTTGGATAAAGACTGGGGCGATTTAAATGAAGCTTGTTTGCAAAGCGCAATCACCAACATCACAACTGGAACCTATCGCACCATGCAAAACGTAGACCAGATTGTGCAAATGAAGAGTGTGAATGATGTTTTGGATGCGCCTGCGTTTAAAGGAGCAATTGAACTGAGAAAGAAGAAATGAAACTATGATCAGCCATAGAAAAAACCTCACGACAACCGTGAGGTTTTTTTGTTTAAACAAATGGTATTTTTCAACAGGATAATTATCTTTTACAAGTCTTTTTTATTGAAGGAACGAAATGCAAAACACACCGGGACAATCATCCATACAAGCATAATTCCAAGTGTATAAAGCAATCCTACCTGGCTTCCAAAAAAATCTTTGTACGTGGCGCCTGTATATCCCATCAATGCACTGATGTCCATTTGCAGCATCAAATAAATTCTTCCAAGGTCAATTGGATTTAAGGAAGAAAGAACCAATGTTATTTTTTCCATCGGATAATCGCTGAATGCAAACAGGATGCTTAGTACCAAGCCATCATAGATCAAAGCAAAATAAAACCACAAAAGCAGCGCTGCTCCAATTCCGCGCGCTTTATCTTTTGATTTGACGGATGCTAAAAATGCAATGGAAGTAAAAACAAGTGTAAGCATGCTTCCAATCAGCAGTAAAGCAATCCCTGTGCTGTTGAAATTATAAATCAAAACCGGGACGCCAACGCCAATTAAAAATGCGGTTACCAGCGAGGAACTGATGCCAGTGAATTCACTCAACAGAACTCTTTTGCGGCTGATGGGCTGTGTCAACATCAATTCGATGAACTCATAAGAGTTGTACCAGTGAATTGTAGAAAATACCATGCTGACCAATGGTACCACAATCAAAACAATATTCAACAAACTCAATACGGCCTTGCTGCTGTTTTCTTCCATCTGAAACAGGCTCAATGAGACAATAAATAAGAATGCGGTATAGGCCAGCACAACTTTGTTTTTCAGAATATCGTATAGAACGTATTTGGATATTTTGAACATAAATTAAATTTTGATTTTCGTTTTTTGAGTGTTAGCTATTTTGCGATTTTCAAATAAGTCAGTTCTTTCTTTTGCAAACCATGCTTCATCATCCATGCGATGGCCTTTCCTAATTTTTCTTCGCCGGTTTCCAAACGCAATTCGGTCATTGTTTTGTTGAAAACAATTTTGCCGTCCTGCATATACATTACATCAGTTGTTAAATCTTCAAGATCGCTGAGTACGTGTGATGTAATGAGAATGAGTTTTCCTTTTTCTTTTTCAGAAAGAATTTTTTCTTTCAACATTTCCGATGAAAGGGGATCTAAACCAGCCGTGGGCTCATCGAGAATCAATACTTCAGGATTAAATAAAAAAGCCAATGCCGCACTTACTTTTTGTCTTGTTCCTCCCGATAATCCTTTCATTGATTTATCTGAAAGCGTATCAAGTTTGAAACGGAAATAAAGCTCTTCATCAAGCTCTTTTTCATCACGAATATTTTTGATCATTTTGAATAGCTGGCCAATCTTCATATTGTCTGGATAGCGACCAATTTGAGGCATGTATCCAATGTTTTTTTTGTACTCAACATTTTCGGTGATCGGTTCGTCATTGAAAAAAATAGTACCATTATCCGGCTTTACCAATCCTAAAATACTTTTTATCAAGGTGGTTTTCCCCGAACCGTTTGGGCCGATCAATGAAATGACCTGTGCTTTGTTGAACTGCACATTAATTCCACTTAAGGCCTGCAGTTTTTTAAATCGTTTGTTGATGTTTTCAATTCTGATCATAGTGAATCCTCCGCATTAAAGGTTGTTCGTCAATTAAATTTTCGGGCGTTAAACTTGGAATGGCTTTTTCCGCTTTATCCAATAATGAAACCATGAAGCTTCTTAAAAGCAAAACAGAATTTGGATTTTGTTCAATCACCATTGAATACATACTTACAGGATGATAGGGAACATCGCCAAATCCATCTTTGTTCATGTCGTAGCCATCATATTTATCCCAATAGTTGTTATAAAATCTGTTTAACATCATTGTGCCGTTGGTAGCAACATCAAATGTGTTTGCATTAAAATTGTTATGATGAACCGTGTTTTCATTGCAGCTTGCAGATATTCGCAATGCCCAACCGTCTTCTTTAAAATTATTCATTTCGACTTCAATGCGGTTGGTACTTTCCATTTGAATGCCCACGGTGTTTTTATCAAAATTGTTGTTGATGATGTGTCCGTCAGAAATTTCTTTTAATAATATTCCATAGGCATTATCACCCCAGTTTAAATGGAACAGGTTTCTGTACATTAACACGTGGTGTGAATACATTACGGCGACACCAGCGCCATTTTGAACAAAATCATTCTCGAGGTAAGAATCATTATTGGAAAACATAAAATGCAATCCATAACGAATGTTGTTGTGGCTATTGTTTTGATAGATATAGGAGTGGGTTACAAACTCAAAATAAATTCCGTCTCTATGGCCTTGTACGTCGTTATTTTCTACAACCATACTGTCACATTTCCATAAGTGAATGGCATTGCCCGAGGTTTGTTCTGTTTTCGGAATTCCTTTAATGTGGTTTTCTGAGATAATGCAATTGCTGGAATTGTTGATATGAATTCCAAAAAAAGAATGTTCAATGATATTGTTTTCGATAATGCAGTCTCTCGAATCAACCAAATCAATGGATGCATAATCGTTCATGCTTGAATAACCGGAGTTTCGAAATCGGATGCCTTTGATTAAGATTTTTTGTCCGCTTACGGTAAGTATCTCGTATTTAAATTCACCATCAAGAATCGGTTCATTCACCCCAATTAAGCGAATCGATTTGTTGATAATAATGTTTCCTTCTTTGTAAACGCCTTTGTTTAAAAGAATGGTATCATTGTTTTTTGCAAGGTCAACTGCTTTGCGAAGAGAAGTAATCACTTGATTTTTGCCGACGATAATTGTGTTGGCAAAAACAAAATTGGTCACAAGAAGAAGTGTTATGCTAAGTGTTCGTTTCATTTTCGTTTCGTTTCAATTGTTATTGGAATGATTGATACAGCTGGTCCCAATTCTTTACAGTTCCGTTTAGTTCTTTTGCTTTTTGTTGTGCAATTGTTTCTGATGAAAAAGAAGCAGCGTTGCCGTTCATGGGACTTTTTAACTGATCGCTGACAACAAACCATGAAGATTTTACGTCGAGGAAGTTCTTTTCATTTTCAAAATCAATAAATACGGTTTGGGCAATCTCGGCTTGTTTTGCATTTCCTTTTTTTAAAAAATTGATAAGGCAGTGAGCATCATCAAACTTGTAAATCTTTCCTTTTTTAGTGATGATCTCGCCGCCAAATTTTGGATCCATGACAGTCATGCTGCAATCGTCGCAAATGTCTTTTCCATATGCAAATGGCTGTGGTTTAACTGTGCAGGAATTCAGCGCAAACAAAACAGTAGCAGCAGCGACAGGAACTGCTTTTTTCGCCAAAGACGTGGTACTCGTTTTTGCTTTGCGGCTTCTTAACCATTCATAAAGCCAAACACCAAAAAAGGCAGCCGCAACACCAATCACAACCCATCCGCCGCTGTCAGGATAGGAATAAGCATCAAAATTTAAAAGAGTTTTATGGCCAATCAAAGGTGGTTGATAAGTAAGCCCCGGAATTTGAATAGCAGCTTTCGGATCAAGATTGTGACCATAATCATATCCCCATTTGTAAAAATCATACATAGCTGCTACAGCGCCAAGTGCGGTTGTGATGAGATAAGCAAATAATAATTTTCTTTTGCCGATGATGGAAACAAATAATCCAAACAAAATGAAAAAGCCAACAACGTAAACCAGGTAATTAAATTCAGGAAACATTTCGGCTTTGATGTGCTTCATGCCGATATAGTGATTTAATCCGTTGATAATCTCGACTTGCCCTGTTAATTTATTTAACCATATGTTCATTGTTAGTCCTTCAGGATATTGGGGAGCGATTAAAAAAATAAACCACACCGGTAAAAAATAAGTTGCCATTAGGGTTAAGGACGCTACCGCGATAATTATTCTTGAAGGTTTGCTCATCTTATTCGTGTTCATATCGGTTTTTTAAAACCTCCGGTCCATTGCTGTTCCGGAGGTTGAGTGTACAATGAAAAACTATTTTGTTGGAGGTAACAGCACTCCATCAATCACATGAATGATTCCGTTAGACGCGGGAATGGAAGCCACAATATGTGCTGAGTTATTAATTGTGATTTTCCCATCAGTTGATTTTTGTATTGTGATGTTTCCACCATTTACTTCATTCAACGTCTGTCCGTCCTGCAGCATTTCTGGTTTAATAATTCCTACATAGACATGATATTGTAAAATGTCTTGCAGTTTTGCCTTGTTCTCAGGTTTCATCAAATCATCGACTGTTCCTTTTGGCAGTTTGTCAAATGCTTCATTTGTTGGCGCAAACACTGTAAAAGGTCCGGCGTTTGATAATGCATCAACCAACTCGGCCTGTTTAATTGCAGCAACCAATGTTGTATGATCTTTTGATCCGACAGCCACCTTCACTACGTCTTTTGCCGACTCACTATCCTGCACTGCAGATTGTCCAACTGAATTTGTATTTTCTGTTGTTGCCGATTCTACCTTGGTTGATGTATCGTTGCATGACCAAACAAAGGCGGCGGCGATGATTAATGAGAAACTGAATATTCTTTTCATATAGAAGTTTTTGCTTTGCGGGGAAGAAGAGAAGACGGAAAGTGCTGGTCTCGCCGTCTTCCCGGCAAAGAATGATAGCTTTAGTTTTTATTGATTGGCAGCAGGCCCACTTGAAGCTGTTTGATTTGTTAGCGGATTTTTATTTGTGCCCCAAACCAATGGTACATTACTTCCTGCAGGGGAAATTCTGATATAACCCTGCATTTCCTGGTGCAAAGCCGAGCAGAAATCAGTGCAATAGAATGGGAAGATGCCAACTCTGTCCGGTGTCCATTTATAAGTCTGTGTTTCACCAGGCATGATTAATATCTCTGCATTGTTTGCACCTTTGACTGCAAAGCCGTGTGGTACATCCCAATCCTGCTCAAGGTTGGTAACATGGAAGTAAACTACATCACCCATTTTTACACCTTCAATATTATCAGGAGTGAAGTGTGAACGGATTGCTGTGAGATATACATGGATTTCATTTCCCTTACGTACTACCTTCGTTTGTGCTTCGCCTTTTGAAACATAGGGGTTCTGGTTGTTTTCAATCTTGTAAATTTTCAAACTGTTCTTTTCAATCAAACTTGCAGGTAAGGCTTCAGCATAGTGAGGTTCACCAACAGTTGGGAAGTCAAGAATCATTTTCATTTTATCTCCGCTGATATCATACAACTGTGCACTTTGTGCTAGCTCAGGGCCAGTTGGCAAGTAACGATCTTTGGTGATCTTGTTATATGCGATCAAATATTTACCATAAGGCTTTGCAGTTGGACCACCCATTACACTTAAATGTCCAACAGAATAGTAAGTAGGAACACGGTCCAACACTTTCTGATCTTTCACTCTCCATTTTACAATTTCAGAAGAAACGAACATAGAAGTGTAAGCGTTTCCATCGTTATCAAACTCTGTATGCAAAGGACCAAGACCTGGCTTCTGAACCTCACCTTGCAACGCGGCTTCGTATTTAATCACAGGGATACCATCGAAGTCACCGTCAAAAGCTTTGTCAGCAATTGCTTTTTGAATTTTTGTAAAAGAGAATACCGGAATTACTGCAGCTAACTTTCCGCTGCCTACAATATATTCACCCGTTGGATCTGTATCGCAGCCGTGTGGGGATTTGGGACAAGGAATGAAGTACAACATGTCAGGACAATCTTTTGGATCTAAAACCAAAACCTGGTTTTCCATTGTCGATGTTGCCATGTGAGTTGTTTCATCGTAAACATTGTGGGCATATTTTACAGTTTCTTTTTGCCCTTTACCTGCTTTTACATATTCTTCTGCCTTCTTCCAGTTTACAGCCATGATGAAATCCTTATCTTTTGCAGAAGCATTTACTTCCAAAAGGGTATTGGCCTGTTCTGTGTTGTAGCAGCTAAAAAACATCCATCCGTTTGAAACTTTTTTACCAGCACGTGCAAGATCAAAGTTTACACCGGGAGTTCTGATCTGGAAAGCAATGTTCATTCTTCCCGTTGATGAATCAACATGGATGAAACTTACAGTTCCTTTAAAATTTTGTTTGTATGTATTTATTGGGACGTCGCCGTTCTGATTATCTAAAGGAATACTGAAACGGGTTCCTGCAACCACATACTCAGAATTTGGAGTGATGAAGGGAGAGGAGTGGTTACCGGCACTGTTTGGTATTTCAATAATTTCTGCTGTGCGGAACGATTTTAAATCAACACGTGCAATACGCGGGGTGTTGTTTCCATTTGCGAACACCCAACGTCCATCATGTTCACCATTTGTTTCTGATAAAGCAATGTGGTGAAGATCATCCCAGGGAACAAATCCATGTGATGTATTCAGCATTGGTTTGGTTTCTTCACTAAAGCCCCATCCGTTTTCGGGAAATTGTGAAAAAACAGGAATGATTTTTAATAAGCGTCCTGATGGAATTCCATAGACGCTCATTTGGCCGTTGAAGCCGCCGGAAACGAAATCATAAAACTCATCGTACTTGCCCGGTGCTACATAGACTTTAGAAGCTGCATCACCGCTTACTGCCGATTCTGCACCTTTTGGTTTACAGCTAAACATTGCGGCCGCAGTTGCAGCAGCCAATGTTATAGTTGATAAAAATTTCGAGGAAACTGCCATAGTATTTGATTTGAGATTTGAAATTTTGAAAAATTGATTTTGTTTGTTGATCATTGATTTTATTTCTCTCCGTCGTTACTGCGTTGAAACTCCAGTACTTTGCGGGCTTCATCCACCGTAAGATTTTGATTGGGCATGCGGACCAAACACTCTTCTAAAAGTTTTTGCGCCTGCGGATCTTTGTCGAGCATCATGTCAACATTGGTAACGAAGTTTAAAATCCATTCAGGTTTTCTTCTTTGTGTGACGCCCTTCCAACCAGGACCAACTAATTTTTCAGTAGTAAGCTTGTGGCAGGCCTGGCATTTCAGATCATAGATTGCTTTTCCATCGGCTACCCATTGCGCATTCAATGGGTTGGTTAAATGAACGTCTTCCGGTTTTACTTCAGTGCCGTGCACTTCTGTCTGGTTTTTTGTAAGCTCATTTATATCTAATGGTTTTTGTGTTGGTGTTTTGCTGATGCAAGCAAATGCTAAAAAAGCACTGCAGCCCATCAACACCATTGCAATTTTTGTTGGTCTATTCATTTTATTTTTTATTTAAAACAGACGTAAGCGTCTTTTGTGACATGCAAAACTATTTTTCGGGTGATGTGGCTTCTGTGATACGTGTCAATCATCAACATGATATTTGTCAGTTTTTGTTATTCAATCAGAGATGATAAAAATCATGTTTTGGAATAGAAGCATTTCAATACTTTTATTCCCTAAATTTCAAACATGAGTACAGTAGATAGTTTATTCGTCCCGGACATTCAGCCGGCCTTAAAACATCCCACCATTTTCAAAAAATTTGATTCTTTGCAGGAAGGCGAATCTTTCATCATTGTCAATGACCATGATCCAAAGCCTTTGTATTATCAGCTTTTGGCTGAAAGAGGAAATATTTTCAGCTGGAATTACGTGGAGCAGGGACCTGAGGTGTGGAAAGTGCACGTGAAAAAATATGAAGTTTCAAAAGGAGAAACTGTTGGACAGATTGCTGCAAAAGATATCCGCAAAGCGGAAGTGTTTAAGAAATACGGAATTGATTTTTGCTGCGGAGGGAAAAAATCTTTAAAGCAGGTTTGCGAAGAAAAAGGCTTGGATATTGAAACCGTTGAAGCCGAGTTGCAAACTGTAAACCAGGTTGCTAAACCAGTTGAAAATTATGATCGCTGGAACCCGGATTTTTTAGCGGACTATATTTTTAATAAGCATCATCAATATTATTACGACGAAGCTCCAGTTGTTGGTGAACTTTTAGTAAAAGTTGCCAATCATCATGGCGAACGTTTTCCTGAATTGCTTCGAGTGTATCATTTGTATTTAAGTCTTACTCAAGAGTTGAGTTCTCATTTTGCAAAAGAAGAGAAAGTGGTGTTCCCTTTTATTAAGGCACTGGTACAGGCAAAACAATCTGGCACCACAGAACATTTAAGTGAGTTTGCACTTTCAGGACCTATTCAAATGATGGAAGCTGACCATGATGCCGCAGGAGAAATTTTGGGACAACTAAATGAAGTGACAAACAATTATACCGCGCCGGCAGGTGCTTGTAACAGTTTTCAGTTTTTGTATAAAAAATTGAAAGACCTCGAGGAAGATCTTCATCAACATATTCATTTAGAAAATAACATTCTTTTCCCCAAAGCATTAAAGCTGGAAAAAGAATTGAGATCTTGAAAATGCCGTCCGGTAAAATGAAGGTCTTGTTATTTGCAAGACCTTCATTTCCCATTTGTCCGGGTTGTGTTTTTGTTTTGGTAAGGGCAGGTGGTATCGGTTGTTAGCTTCATTGCGCTACCGAAAATCAACAAATTATGAGAAAGGTTTTTGTTTTACTCTTTTTAAGCAGCTTGTTAGCGTGCAACAATACAACCACTGAAAAAAAAGAAGCAACTCCGGAAGTTGATCATCAACACAGTGAAGTGACAACGCTTAAATTAAACAATGGAGTTAAATGGAAAACTGATGAATCTACAAACAAAAATGTGGCAGAACTTGAAGCAATTGCAAACCGCTTTCATAACGATACCACAAAACAGGTCGCCGACTTTACCGCCTTTGCTAATGAAATGCAAACAGGGTTGGATAAAATGATTAGAGAATGCCGTATGCAGGGAGCAGACCATGAAGCACTGCACCAATGGTTGGAACCTTTGGTGAATAATGTGGGTGCACTTAAGAAAGCCGTGGATAAGAAAGAAGGACCAAAATTGTTTGAAGAAATCCGTGAACGGTTACAAAATTTCCATCAATATTTTGAATGATGACCATCAACGCAAACACAAAAATTGCTCCCATTCTCAAACAGCATCCAAACGCTTTGGATGCGATCATCAGCATCGATAAAAAATTTGAAAAGCTTCGCAATCCTTTATTACGTAAAGTAATGGCAGGCAGAACAACACTTGTTGCCGCTTCAAAACTAGCAGGTTGCAGTGTTGAGGATTTTTTTAAAAAATTGGAGCCACTGGGTTTCGAAATCGATAGAAATACGATCGCGATAGAAGAACGAAAAAAAAGCGTTCCATCTTTTATTACTTCGCTAAAAAAAGAACAATTAGCAGAACTTGATGTCAGACCTGTTATCGCTTCAGGAAGAGATCCTCTAAATATCATCATGCAAAAAATTAAAACGGTTCAGCCCGGGCATGTTTTAAAGATCATTAACACTTTTGAACCCACGCCCCTGATATTGATGATGGAGAAAAAGGGATTTGCAACTTATGTTGATGCTATCAATGAAAATCTGATTGAAACTTATTTTCATAAACCGGGCAACGGCGGGAGCGAACAAATAGAAACCGACCAACCAAACTCAAATGACTGGGATCATATTTTGCAGCGGTTTGGCGATAACTTAAATACAATTGACGTACGTCATTTGGAAATGCCTCAACCAATGCTTGCCATTTTAGCTGCGCTGGACGAAGGGGCCGAAGGATCTGCTTTGTACGTTCATCACAAACGCATCCCGGTTTTCCTGTTGCCCGAGCTGGCGCAAAGAGGTTTTGATTACAGAATAAAAGAAATTAAAGACGGGGAAGTACATCTCCTGATTTTTAAAAGCTGATGGTTGTAACAACAAATAACCTGGTTCAAAATACAACACATAAAGTGGTTATCCCGTTTTATGTGTACGGTGCTGTATCCTTTTTGGCCGCAACCATTTTATTATTCGTTTCGGGCAATGCGTTCACACAACATTATTTTCATCCACGCACATTAGCAATTACCCACACCATGGCTTTGGGATGGGGCACTATGATCATTCTTGGCGCAAGTCATCAATTGGTTCCTGTGTTGATTGAAGCAAAGTTGTTCAGTAATGCTTTAGCTTATGCATCTTTTGTCTTAGCAGGAATCGGAATTCCGCTGCTTGTTTATTCGTTTTTTCAATTTCAGTTGAATTGGGTAGCGCAGACAGGAGCAATCTTAATTAATGCAGCAATCGTTTGCTACTTAATTAATCTTGCTGTAAGCATTTCGAAAAGCAAAAGCGAAAACGTGCATGCAGTTTTTGTTTTTACAGCATCAGCTTGGCTGCTGGTTACAACCCTGATTGGATTGTTATTGGTGTTCAATTTCACGAAAGACATTTTGCCTCAGGATTCGGTGCATTATCTTTCGCTTCATGCGCATATTGGAATCGTAGGATGGTTTTTGTTGTTGGTAGTGGGAGTGGGCTCGCGATTGATCCCAATGTTTTTAATTTCCAAATACGACAACCGGAAACAACTTTGGCTGATTTATTTCTTAGTAAATGGAGCCTTGATAAGTTTTATTGTTTTATTTCTTTCCGCTGTTAATTCTGTTTTATATGTCATACCTGCAGCTGCTGTTTTGCTGGCGTTGATACTGTTCGGTAATTTTTGTTACAAAGCGTATCACCAGCGCATTCGAAAGCAGGTAGATGAGCAGGTAAAAATTTCTTTGCTTTCTGTAGTCATGATGTTACTGCCTGTTATTTTTTTATTGGTGTTGATCGTGTTACTTGTTTTTTCTTTTGCTAATACAAATCTTGCACTGGCTTATGGCTTTTCTATTTTCTTTGGATGGTTAACAGCCATCATTTTGGGAATGACATTTAAAACACTTCCTTTCATTGTTTGGAATAAAGTGTACCACAACAAAGCGGGAATGGGGAAAACACCCAATCCGAAAGATCTTTTCAATGCAGGTGTGTTTAATAAAATGGGTCTTGCCTATCTCGCAGGATTTTGTTTGTTCATAGGCGGAATTATGTGGAGCAACATTATTGTATTGCAAATAGCAAGTACTTTATTACTCATTACGGCGGCCTTGTACAATTTTAATGTTGTAAAAATGCTGCTGCATAAAGCTGTTATCAAATGAATGAGGTAATTACAAGTAACCAGCAAAAATGTGATCAGGCCTTGGCAGCGCTGCATCATGTTATTGATCCGGAAATAGGATTGAACATTGTTGATTTGGGATTGCTTTACCAAATTGATTTTGATGAAGACAATAAAATCATTTTTGTTACAATGACCTTGACCACGCAGTTTTGTCCTATGGGTGACAGCATTCGCAGCAATGCGGGCAAAGCAATGCAACATGCGTTTCCTGAATACGCTATTGATATAGAACTCGTGTTTGATCCGCCATGGAGCCAGCAGCGTATTTCGGAACAGGGACGACAATTTTTAAACCATTAACAATGTTAAGCTACACCTGTAAAACCGCAGTAAAGGCAGTTATTTTTCTTGCCACCAAATTTGAAACGGGGGAGAAGACCGGTCTTAAAGAAGTTGCAGAATATATTGGTGCCAGTGAACATACCATTGGAAAAATGTTACAGACATTGGTAAGGCAGGATGTGATCAATAGTTTAAAAGGTCCGGCGGGAGGATTTTATATTTCGAAAGACCAAAGAATGCAATCATTGATCAATATTGTTGAAGCGATCGATGGAAAAAATATTTTTAAGGGATGCGGCTTGGGATTGAGCCGTTGCTCGGCTACACATCCGTGTCCTATTCACAACGATTACAAAGAGGCAAGAGATATTATTGAACGGATTTTTAAAACAAAAACTGTTGCCGATTTGTGCGAGCCTGTTAATAATGGATCGGCATATTTGTTTGGATAGAATTGCTTAATAAAAAGAATGAATTACAAAACACAGCACAGTTTTCACATTCCCGTTATGGGTCTTGCTTTTACAATCGATTCACCTGTGAAAGTAGCCAGGTTTGGTATCGCTTCAGTTGTTTCAATTGTGGAAGATCATTTAATTGAAATGATGAGAAGCTATTATTATCCTTCAATTAATCAAACCTATTTTCCGATCAGTGAAAAAACTGATGACTACAGGGCAAAAAGAATTACCGATTACCTGAACCTGCTGAATAAGATTGTGCAGGCTCAAATCGAAAAGCTCCGCAATGCCGCATTTGAAGCCGGTTCGGAAATCGTCAGGTATTTTGAAATGTTGCCCGAAAACAGTAATCTAAAGCTACGCTACAAACAAATGTTGAGCCTAAGGGAAAAATCAGAAAAAGAAAATATCCAGGCTTTTTTAAGGACACAAATTCTTCCGGGAAGTATTGATGTAAATATTATGACCAAAACGGATCGCAATAATTTTTCTCAACAAGGCGAACTACTGGAAGATGGTTCGGATGCAGTTGCCGCGTTAAGGGGTTATGCCAAAAGTGATCTTTCCAATTCCTCCATTATTTTTTCCGCAGGTATGAACCCGCGTTTGTACAATTATCTTGAAAAGTGCAACCAGTTTGATGCAGATGAAAACGGTGTTTTTAAAAAAAGAATCATTGTTAAAGTAAGTGATTACCGTTCTGCGTTGATTCAAGGTAAATACTTGGCTAAAAAAGGAATTTGGGTGAGTGAGTTTCGTGTAGAGTCCGGGCTTAACTGCGGTGGACATGCATTTGCTACTGATGGCTATTTGCTTGGTCCTATTATGGAGGAATTCAAAACCAAAAAACAAGAACTGGCAGAATCCGTTTTTGCTTTGTATAAGGAAGCTTTAGGAAGGAAAGACGTTAGCGTTCCTGAAGTTCCGCCAAAAATAAAAATATCGGTTCAGGGCGGCATTGGCACTGCAGAAGAAGATCGTTTTTTGCACTCGCATTACGGGGTGGACAGCACCGGTTGGGGGACGCCGTTTTTATTAGTGCCTGAAGCAACAACCGTCGATGATGCAACCTTAAAACTATTGTGCAGCGCTCAAAAAGAAGATGTTGTATTAAGCCATAATTCCCCGCTGGGTGTTCGTTTTCATTACCTTAAAGGAACTTCTTCAGAAAAAGAAAAATTACAGCGCATTCAAAACGGAAGGCCGGGCAGTCCATGCAGTGAAAAACATTTGGAGTTTAACACCGAGTTTACCGAGCTGCCAATTTGTACGGCATCTTACAAATATCAAAAGCTGAAAATTGCGCAATTGCAATCAATGAAGTTGCCGCAGGCCGAATATCAAAAGCAGCTTACAAAGGTTTTAGACAAAGAATGTTTGTGCATTGGGCTGAGTAATGCAGCGGCAATAAATTACAAACAATCCTTCGTAAAAAATTTGCCTGCAGTAACAATTTGTCCTGGTCCTAACATTGCCCATTTTTCAAAACTGGTTTCATTGCAAACCATGACTGACCATATTTATGGCCGTACAAATATTATACAAGATAATAAAAGGCCGCACATGTTCATAACCGAACTAAACTTATACATCAATTACCTGAAAGAGGAAATTGAAAATGATGCGATGCCTGATAGCAAGAAGAAAAAACATTACGAAGTGTTCTGTCAAAATCTCCTGGAAGGGATTTCCTATTACCAAGGTCTTGATATGGTTGCGGCAGATGAGCACGCATTCGGCTGTTCACTTTACCAGGCAACAGAACAGGTTAAATTCATTTTGGAAGCCATCAGATCAGCTGAGACAGGGGACAGTAGGGAAAAACAGAAGGTGCCTCTAACCTGATTTTATTTGAAATAATTTATGAAGCAACAAGATATTTTGAATCTGGAAGATATACAACTGTTGGTCAATACCTTTTATGCAAAAGTAAGAGCAGATCAGACTCTGGCTAATATTTTCAATGACCGTATTGAAAACAGGTGGCCGGAACATTTGGAAAAAATGTACCGGTTTTGGCAAACTATTTTGCTTGGTGAGCACACTTATTTCGGTGCGCCATTTCCTCCGCACTCGAATTTGCCTGTAGAGAATTTGCATTTTCAAAGATGGCTTGAACTTTTTCACGAGGCTGTTGATGAGTTGTTTGCCGGACAAAAAGCACAAGAGGCTAAATGGCGGTCTATCAGGATGGCCGCAATGTTTGAATATGAAATGGAAGCTGGGAGAAAAACGGCTTGATGAATTTACTCTAGGAACTTAGGCAAGAGAATTGAGTCAAAACAGGGACTCAATTGTTTAAATAAGAGATCGTTTAAAAGAGCAGTTATGAAAAAAAGTTTTGGAACGCTGTGGCAGACTATTGAAGGACTGAAAAAGGATGGATACACAATTGATTTTAATGTGCAGCAGGAGTGTCTTTCCTGTCACAAGACCAACACGGTTTTATCTCCTTATGAATTTGAAATCGATGCCGTTTATCGCTTTGAAGGGGAGTCAGATCCGGACGATGAGGCTGTTGTTTATGCAATCTCTTCCCAAAAATATCAAAGGAAAGGAGTTGTCGTCAATGCTTATGGTACTTATGCCGATGAGGCTTCGGGCGCTTTGGTTCAAAAGCTTCATCAGCAACATGTGAATTCAAAAAAACAGAATATGGAAGCAAAACCAATCCAACGAAGTAAATACATTCTCCAGCTTTCAAAAGATCATCATTTCACTTTGCTGTTTTCATGGAAGATTCGCCAGGGCTTAAAGCAGGGAGTCGAAACGGAACGTATCAAAAAATACGTAGAGCATTTTTGGAAAAGCGATATGCAGGCTCACTTTCGTCAAGAAGAAGAGATTTTGTTTACACCCGTTGAAGATGATAGTGTTCAAAAGGCAATAACAGATCACCAAAAGATAAAACAACTTGTTAGCAAAGTGCTGAATTCGTTAACCGAAGAAGAGGCCTGCGGGAAACTGGCGACACTTGCCGATGCAGTGGATCAACATGTGCGATATGAAGAGCGGGAATTGTTCCCTCACCTGGAAAAAATATTGACCGAAGCACAACTGTCAAGCATAGCCGATAAATTGAAAGACGAGCCTGTCTTGCAGGATGAATATGCAGATGAGTTTTGGATAAAAAAGAAGTAGAGAATTACCGGGGCAAAGATTGATGAGTTGTTAGTGCGGAAAATTTGAAGGATTAAAATTTTATTGATTACAAATTATTTTATGAATATCAAAGCAGAAATAAAGTTAACAGATGAAAAGCCATCTGTAGTGCAGGTAAGCAATACAAACAAGAGTAACATCATTGCCATTGGGTTAAAGAAAGACCAGATTTTAAAAAAACATGTGAGTCCCGTTCCGGCTTTGCTCGTAATGCTTGAAGGATCTGTAAGGTTTGAAATGGACGGAAGCACAACAGAAATAACCGGGTTAAATACATTTGATATTCCGCCCAATATTCCTCATGAAGTAGCAGCGAATGAAGAAAGCATATTTTTAGTGATCAAGGAAAAAGGATAAATTTAATTGAAACAAACAAACACATTCATGGCATATTTTTTATGTCATAAAATTGTAACATACGCTTTTAAATTTCAAAAATAAAATCGACTATTATGAACCGTAAGCACATTTTAATTGGCTTCCTTTGCACCGGAATGGTTGTAACTATTGCATGTAACAATTCAGGATCCGACAAAAACAAAGACACCACTGAATCAACGTCAAGCACACCATCTGACAACACAACAACTTCAAATGAAGGGACAAACCCCAAAGGCATTGGTAAATATACCAACGTTCAGCTCACTCATCCTTTGGATGAAAAAATGATTGCAACAGGGCAGAATATTTATAACCTTAAATGCAGTTCCTGCCACAAACTCACTAATGAAAAATTAGTCGGACCAGGTTGGAAAGGTGTAACGGACAGAAGAACACCTGAATGGATCATGAATTTTGTTACCAACACTGAAGAAATGATTGAGAAAGATACTGCTGCTCAAAATTTGTTGGAAGTATGTCTTGTGAAAATGCCGAATCAAAATCTTTCAGAGCAAGATGCAAGATCTATGCTTGAATTTATGAGAAAGAATGATGGTAAGAAATAAAATTTTAGACTAAGACAACTAAAGCCATGGATTATTCTATGGCTTTTTTGTTTGCGTTTTTATAACAACCAGTCTTGAAACTGCAATCATAAATGCGCCTGTAAAAAGTAAAATGCTCGCTGCCCATAAAAGCCATTTATAAATTTCGTTGTTTGTTTTAAAAAGAATCCCAAGACCCTGAAGCATCAGTAATAATTCGTTGGCAATAATTCCCGCAGCAAAAACAATTAAAGGAACAGATATGACTCTTGCTTTTCGTGTAAAAAACTCTGATTCGATTAAAGATGAAAGAATGTAGAAAGTAATGAAGCCTAAAAAAACGAGATGTAAAAAACCAATGATGACCGGCCTGTCTCCATACACTGCATTTCCAAGATCCGGGAAAATGGTTCCCACTTGAAGTAGCGATTTCAGTATGAAAGAAACAGAAGAAAAAATCCAGAAAACTGTGCTGATCTTATAATTGAATAAATGTTCTTTCAATAAAGAGCGAAAGATTCTTGCATAAAAAAACAGGGAAATTACAATGAGCAAACCACCAACGATGGCAAGAAGGTAAAACAAAGATTGATTGTGCCAGAGCAATGCACAAAACAAAGAGGGAATAATGGAAAGGCAAAGAAGAACCGAAAACCATTTTTCATTTTGAAACAAAGCGATGTTTTTCTTTAAGAGGAAATTGAAGAATAATGCGAAAACAGAAAGCGAAAAAAAACCGTTGTACTGAAAATGTAAAAAAGTATAAATGGAATCCCGGTACAGTAAAGAAGCCCCGGATTTTGTAACAATAATGAAAGTAAGTCCAAGCGTTCCTAAGAAAGATAAAACTAGACTCAGTAATGCAGAAGAGCTGAGAAGCTTGATATTTTTATTTGTTGGCGAACTTAAAATATCTTTTATAAAAACCGGAACAAAGATCAATACCACTAAAACGTACAAAGAAGAAAATGCTATTGTGGCAACTGTGTACCCAATAAAAGGAAACAGCAATGCCATGCCAAGCGAGCTGGTTTCAACACCTGCAAGCAGCCATTGATAAATAGGTTTTCGGGAAAGACTTTCAGGCAACAGGTCGTAAACAAACAATGTCATTAAGGATAGTCCAACCCATCCTGCAAAAGCAAAATGCGAGTGAGCACTTTCAACACTGCGAAAATCAACAAAGGGAAGAGAAAATAAAATCTTACTCCGAAGTGTAAAACCAAAAAACGCAACCAAACATAAATTTACCAGGCTAAGGCTCAGCCAAATACTTCTTCTTTTATTCATTATGGAAATTTCCTAGCCATACTTTTTAATCCGCCTCAAATGCTCCCATAGCTCCCATTTCGGCATTGGCGAATGAATGGTCCACAAAAGTATATCTTCCTTTTTCAGGAAGAACAAATTCCATAATTGCTCCTTGTGCTGGTCCAACTAAAACTGCTTGCATTCCTCTAAATTGGTTAGCCGGATTTCCATCGAACCAAACTTTGTCAAGTATTGTTCCAATGATGTGAAAACTTGAAATGTTATTTGGTCCGACATTTAAAAAATACAATCTTATTTTTTCCCCGGCTTTAACATGGATCGGGTGAACTATATACTGTCCAACCTTGCCGTTAAAAGCCATAAAATTTGGTTGTTTCTTCATTGCAAGTGAAGTGTCGGGTGCATAAGTCGCACCTTGTGGCTTCAGGTAATACTCGTTTTGCACAATTGCAAATTCGTGGTCTACAGTTCCCGGAAAACCCTCTTTAGGGTCAACAATCACCATACCCACCATTCCCGAAATCATGTGAAGCAAAACCATTGGAGTTCCGCAATGATACATGAATACACCTGGATAATTCGCTGTCCAAATAAAGCTGATTGTTTCTCCTGGATTAACGGTTCTGTATTTGTCTTCGGGGTTTACCATAGCCGCATGAAAATCGATCGAGTGAGGCATTGGGTGCAACATCTGTCCACCTACACCCATAGTCATAGTCGAAGAATCATTTGAGCGATCGGTCATTGAAAATTTTACGGTTTGTCCTACACGAACCCGGAGTATTGGCCCAGGAAGTGAATCTCCAAAAAGCCATCCGGTAAATGATACACCATTTTTTACAGTGAATAATTTATGGGTTACATCAATTTTTACTTCCACAGTATCGCCATCCTGAATTTTTGGAACATTTGGTGCATAGGCGAGTGGCCCTTTTTGCTTCTCGTTATTTGGCTGTGCGCTTATTGTTGCCTTAGGTGCACCATAAACTTTTTTAGAATTGTCTGATGAATTTTCTTTTTGGTTGCAGGAAAACAAAAAGATCAGACCAAATAAAATAAAACTTGGTTTCATATAAAAAATATTAGAAAGAATTATAGCTGCAAATGTAGTTTATGAGTAGCATCACGCAAAAAGCTGACCATAATCATATTTAACCCCTCTGACTAAAAATACTTTTGCCACACAACTTAGGTAACATGTTTTTTTCAAAATCGTTCGGATATGCAGTAAGAGGCGTTCTGTACATAGCGTTGATGCAGGACGAAAAACATTACGTGCAGGTAGAGGAAATCGCTTGTAAATTGGTAGCTCCCAAACATTTTATGGGAAAGATTCTCAAAAAGCTTGTCAAGGAAAATATTTTGTTGTCGGTAAAAGGGCCTTCGGGAGGTTTTACCTTGACCCGGGAAACTTTAGAACTTCCTGTAATGAAGTTGGCAGTTCTAACAGATGGAGTGGATTTTTTTGACAAATGTGTTTTAAGAGTAAAGGAATGTGACACCGATAATCCTTGCCCCCTGCACTATCAGGTAGTGGAAATAAGAAATAAACTGAAAAATGTATTGAGTTCTACAAAAATTGGGGATTTGCTGAAAGAGAATAAAGCCGATTTTATAAAAAGCCTTTCAGCTGCTAATGTAACATCAATCCTGGCTGCCGGGAAAGAAGAAATTTATTAATAACGATTGCATGCACCCTTTCAGCGATTTCAATAAAACCGTTTCTGAAATAGTACGGGAGGATTACCGTACATCTGATGTATTTAAAAAATACGGGATCAACTATTGTTGCAGCGGGCAAACAACCCTGTTAGAAGCATGCACCACCCGGGAGGTCGAGTACAATAAAATTGTTGAAGAATTAAACGACGCAACAAGAAACATCCATATTTCCAATGCTTTGCAATATTCACAATGGCGTCTCGATTTCCTAATTGATTTCATCGTCAATGTGCATCATGCTTATCAAAAAATGACTTTGTCTTCCTTAGACGCAGATCTCACTCTGTTTGCAGAAAGCCATAGTAAAAACTATCCCGAGCTGGAAAAAATACTTGCACAGTTTTTAAAACTTTCTTTAATGATTCTTCCGCACAACCGGCACGAAGAAGAAATCATTTTTCCTTACATCAAACAAATTGAAAACACGCATCGCCGAAAAGAAACCTACGGAAACCTTTTTGTCCGTACGTTGCGAAAACCATTAAGCCACATTGAGAACGAACATGAGGAGATCAGTAATGTGCTTAGAGAAATACAAACACTGACTAACGATTATACTTGCCCTGCACATGCCTGTGCAAAGCACCAGGTGATTTATAAGAAATTGAGAGAATTTCATGAAGATATGATGCAACACAAGCATCTGGAAAACAATATTCTCTTTCCGCGGGCCATCGAGCTGGAAAAGGAGTTGCTGCAATTGTAAACCGTGTTTAAGTTTGCAGAATTAAAAATCTGAGGTATCATTTAATTTTCGAGCTTGATGGAGCACCAATTTGAACACAATCATATCATTTCTCTTTTTGAAAACGCAACCGAAGGATTCGTAGTTACCAATGGCAAGGGAGAAATTGTTTTGGTGAATCCTTCAGCCTGCCGCATGTTTGATTACACTGCCGATGAACTTATTAATCAGCATGTTGAGCTGCTCATTCCCTCCAATTACAAAAGGGGTCACGTTAAACTCAGGGATGGTTTTTACGATAAACCCCAAAACCGCGTAATGGGTCATGGAAGGGATCTTTTCGGAGCAAAAAAAGGAGGAGAGAACTTCCCGGTGGAAGTGAGTTTAAGTACCTACTTTTTAAATGAAGAAAGGTTCGTAATTGCATTTATCGTTGATATCACGCACAGGAAGGAAATTGAAAAAAGCATGGTGCGGCAACAGGAACAGTTGGAAAGAGTGACCAGTGAAATGAGGAAATTGAATACAGAACTGGAAGCGAAAGTGGAAGAACGAACCGTGATTTTGAAAGAGGCTTTGCAACGTTTGGAAGAATCCCAACAAGAGCTTAGTGAGGCTTTGGATAAAGAAAGAGAATTGAGTGAAATCAAAAGTCGCTTTGTTTCCATGGCTTCCCATGAGTTCAGAACGCCACTCAGCACGGTACTTTCATCAGCCTCCTTGCTTGCAAAATATACAAAAACAGAAGACCAGGACAAACGCAACCGCCACATCGAAAAAATTAAAGCTTCTGTAAAACATTTGAACGACTTGCTTGAGGATTTTCTTTCTCTTGGCAAATTGGATGAAGGCAAAGTCAGTACTTTGTTTTTTGAACTCAATCTTCCCGAATTAATTCAAGATACCATCGATGAAATGAAAGGTCTTGTGAAGAAAGACCAGCTAATTGAGTACAATTATTGGGGAGACGAAATAATCGAAAGCGATAAAAAGCTCATAAAAAATATTCTTATTAATTTGATTTCGAACGCCATTAAATTTTCGGATGAGGGCCGAACCATTCATGTAAACAGCAATGTAAAAGACGAAATGGCTGTTATTTCGGTGAGGGACGAAGGGATTGGTATTTCGCAGGACGACCAAGAGCACTTGTTCACTTCATTCTTCAGAGGGAAAAATGCTACCAATATACAAGGCACCGGGCTGGGATTGCATATTGTGAAACGATATTTAGATTTGCTGAACGGAGATGTGGATTTAAAAAGTAAGCTTGGAGAAGGGACAATTATTACATTTACAATACCGGTAAAACAAACGATAGATGGAAAAAACGATCTTGGTAATTGATGACAACAACGACATCAGGGAAAACACTGCCGAAATTTTGGAATTGGCGGGCTACAAAACCTTTACTGCTGAAAATGGAAAAAGAGGAGTGGAGGTTGCCGTAAAAGAAAAGCCTTCAGTAATTGTTTGCGATATTATGATGCCGGAACTGGATGGTTACGGCGTTTTGCATTTGTTGAGAAAAAATCCTGAGACACAAAATATTCCTTTCATTTTTTTAACGGCAAAAACCGAGCGAAGCGATTTTCGTAAAGGAATGGAAATGGGTGCCGATGATTACATCACGAAACCCTTTGAAGACATTGAGTTGTTGAACGCCGTTGAAATTCGTTTGAAAAAATCTGAAATTCTCGAGCAGAATTATACTTCATCGCCACAAGGCCTTACACAATTTCTAAAAGATGTAAAAAGCACCGGTCTTATTCAAAAATTATCGGAGCAGTACGCAGTCGAGAATTTTGACAAAAAGCAAATGCTTTACCAGGAGGGAAAACGTCCTCGCTTTTTATATTATTTGATGAAGGGGAAAGTGAAGGCCTACAAATCTCACGAAGACGGGAAAGAATACATCACCAATTTGTACAGCGATGGGGATTTTATTGGTTATACAGCATTGATTGAAGATACCAATTATGACGACAGCGCTACCATTTTGGAAGATGCTGAAGTGATGATGATCCCGAAAGATGATTTTCTCCAAATGGTTTACAGTGACATTAGCATTGCTTCAAAATTTATTCACATCATCACTCAAAACGTAAAGGAAAAAGAAGACCGTTTGCTTAATCTGGCCTATAGTTCTTTGCGCAAACGTGTAGCAAAAGCCCTGGTGGATATCGTTGAAAAGTTCAACCTGAAAGAACAAACAAGTCCCATTGAAATTTCAAGGGAAGACATTGCACAATATGTTGGAACCGCAACCGAATCTTTAATAAGAACACTAAGTGATTTCAAAGCCGAAAAACATATTGATATCAAAAGCGGTAAAATTATTGTGAACAATGTTGACAAGCTGAAGAATCTTCTTTATTAAACCGGCTAATTTGTTAGGCCCTAAGCTGAAGATGCAATACTCCATTCAGCTGCATTAATTCTTCGGGACAAGGAAGTAAGTTTATTTTGACAGGCGAAAGTCTTGAATATTATTAATCTTATTTTTTTCGCCGGGCACGACCTATTTTGTAAATCTTTACTTTGCCCTGACAAAACTCTTGCAGTTTTCTAACTTAAATCATATTTCAGGCATTTCACTACTTCTATTTTCGTAACATGGAAAGTGAAGTAGTTAATTCAATTTTAGTTCGAAAATATAACCAGCCTGTGCCAAGGTACACAAGCTACCCCACTGTCCCTTTTTGGAAAGAAGAAATTGAAGTTGAGCAGTGGAAACAGGTTTTCAAAAATAAATTCGACGAGCAAAATCATGTAAGCGGAATCAGCCTTTACATGCACTTGCCTTTTTGCGAAACCTTGTGTACTTATTGCGGCTGCAATAAAAAAATCACTACCAATCACAAAGTTGAAGATGATTATTTGCTGACGATTGAAAAAGAATGGGTGCTTTATCGCAGATTGATGAAGCAAACTCCTGTAATTCGCGAACTTCATATCGGCGGCGGAACACCAACATTTTTTTCGCCAAGAAACCTTCAAAGGTTGCTCAATTTCATTTTAAAGAGCAGCATCATTCATCCGAAGCATGAGTTCAGTATTGAAGGTCATCCAAACAACACGACTGTAGAACATCTGAAGATGTTGTACAATTCCGGTTTTCGCAGAATTAGTTACGGAGTACAGGACAATGATCCCGAAGTGCAAAGGGTGATCAATCGCATCCAGCCGTTTGAAAACGTAAAAGCCGCTACTGAAAATGCAAGAACGATTGGTTTTACTTCCATAAATTTTGATCTTATTTATGGATTGCCCCTTCAAACTGTACAAAGTATTGAACGCACCATTAACAAGGTTATTGAACTAAAACCCGACCGTATTGCATTCTACAGTTATGCTCATGTTCCCTGGACCAGCAAGGCTCAACGTTTATTCGATGAAAGCCATTTGCCCTCAGCCGAAGAAAAAATCGCTTTGTATTTGAAAGGAAAGGAGTTGTTGATGAAGAATGGTTATGTGGATATCGGTATGGATCATTTTGCTTTGCAAACCGATGATTTGTATAAAGCATGGAAGGAGGGGAGATTGCATAGAAATTTCATGGGTTATACAACACAATCAACAAAGTTCTTGCTGGGATTAGGCGTATCAAGCATTAGCGACACGGGGAATGCATTCGCACAAAATGCAAAAACGCTCCATGATTACTATGCGTTTGTGAACGAAAATAAATTGAGCATTAAAAAAGGATATTTTCTAAGTGAAGAAGATGAATCATTCAGAAAATATATCCTGGATATTACCTGCAAAGGAGAAACCCAGTTTTTGGAAAAACATATTTCTGTTTTGGAACAATATAGTTTTCCGCTGCTTCATGAGTTTGAAAAGGACCGGTTGATTGAATGGAATAAAAACGGACTGAGGTTGACATCACAGGGTCATTACTTCATTCGCAATATTTGCAGTGCCTTCGATCTGTACCTGCAATCCAATTCCGCTGACCGGAAAAACATTTTCAGTAAGGCCATTTAGTTTTTTTATAAGGTTAGCCATAATAAAAAAACCGCCAATTACCGGCGGTTTTTTGTTTAAGAGTTTGTTCTTCCATGCCATTGATCAATCTGTTTTTCTTTTGCTTTGCGCAACATGCTCTGCAATTTATTTACTGCCGAATCCGCAGCTTGCTCAAAATCATCCTTGGCACTTTCCTTTGCAAATAAATCATTGCCGGGGACCTCCAGTCTTATTTCGCACCAGGTATCAGGTAGGTTTTTATCCGCGCCTACATACATCGTTACGTTTGCCCTTACGATGTTTTCATTTGGAGTAAGCTTGTTAAGTTTTTCTTTTACATAACCTTCCAGTTCGTCTCCCGCTTTAAAACCAAGCGATTGTATGATTATATCCATATTCTGTTTTTCTCTTTTCAATACCATTATTGTACCGCAATTATGCATACAAACTGTGCGGCACAATATTTTCAGTAATGTGCGCATGGTTTCGTTTAATGCATACAAAAAACTCTCCCAGGACTTGCAGGCGGAAATTCTGTGGCAGTTTGGTGTATACCTGGAATTAGTGCGAACAACACCGAGGCGTTGTATTGAGTTGTATGCTTTAGATAATTTTTATGTGGAAATGCACTTCAACAAAAAAACCGAAGAACCTTTGTTTTTAAGAGCATTTAATAAAACCAAGGATTTGGAACCTTATTTAAAATTGATAAAAATTGAAAGTTTACTGGAAGCAAAATAAAAATCCCTTCGCTATCGAAGGGATTAATTATGTAAGGCGCTTGGTATTAACTTGATTTCTTTTTCATGGAACGGACGCCTTTCATCTTTCAAAGGATTGGATAAGTTTTCACGGATCGGGATTTCAAAACGGGCTTTCTACGGATTCTTGGATTCAATAGTTTTTCAAAAAGAAGTTGATCGATATTGGATTTTTAGTTTTGGTTTTTCGGATCTGGATTAATTTTTTTCTGGACGATTGTTTTCTTAGGATTGGTTGTTTTGGTTTTTCCTGGATAATGGCGATTGAAATCGTATCAATCAACTTCTGATGCAAATGTAGGCCGGATAGGCATTCTGTGCAATTGTAAAAATGCCCTAATTTACTTTTATGGTATTTACTTAGTCGTTGGTAGATCACTCATATTTCGTAAGGGATATTTCCTAGAATGGGTTTCGTATAACTACGAAAATCCTGTTTCGCCTTAGTTATTCGGTGCACCGCTATCAATCCAGCAAATGATATCGTCTTTCTGAGCTGATGTTAAGGTGGAGTTCTTAGGCATGACCCCGGACAATACAACAGTTCGAATGTTTGATTTAACAGCAGAAATCTGGCTGTAATTGGTTAATGCTCCCGGTCCGTTGGTGCTTCCCGAATTGTGGCATCCTGCGGCAGAACAGACATTTTGAAAAATGGGAAGAACATCGGCAGAAAAGGATTTGGCTGTGCCTGTGCACGATGGTGTGTAACCTGTGGTCCCTCCATTATTATTATTGGTTGTTGTGGTGCCATTATTATTCTTTGTACAACTAAGAATGGCGATCATGCTTATAAGTGCAACTGTAATTTTTTTCATAAAGTGCTTTTTTGCAAATACATACTTTAAAAAAGCACTGAGGGTTGCTTTAAAAAATAAAAAAGCCGCACATGGCGGCTTCACATAAAATCAAAAATCGTTTATGATAATGTTGCTTCCGAAGTAATTTCTGTTTTCAGCAATTTCGAAATCGGGCAATTTTGTTCTGCGTTTTTTACTGCCTCTTCAAACTTTGCTTTGTCAATACCGGGAACCTTTCCACTTACAATTAAATGTGATCTTGTTATAGCACCACCTTCAAAACTAATCTCGCATTTTGTTTCAAGTTGCTCCGGTGTTACTCCCATTTCGCCTAAAACAAAACTTAATTTCATTGTAAAACATCCTGCATGCGCAGCCGCCACCAACTCTTCGGGATTGGTGCCGGGTTCATTTTCGAAACGCTTTCTGAAATTGTACGGAGTGTTATTTAATACTTTACTATCGGTTGTTAATTGGCCATTGCCTTCTTTTCCTGAGCCGCTCCATACGGCAGTTGCATTGCGTATCATATTTAAGTATTTAAGTTAAGGAAAACAAAGCTAAGGCATATTTTGTTCGAAGCATTTTAGTAAGCGTAAATGAGCCTTTGATGAACGATAGATCATGATGCTTGTTTGCAAAAAAATGAATCGGCAAACATAAATGCCCGGATCCGGTTTTATGAACCAAACAGCAACGCTACTGGTTCGCTTGTCATTCGGGTCGCAATTTTCAGTGCTTTGTGCTTTTGTTGAACATTTTTTAAGTCTCTGATTTTTTTCAACCGATCATCAAAAAAGGATCATAATCACGGGTAGTAGAATTACCGTGCGTTCAGGTGATTGACACAACAAAAGATGAATAGCAGTAATGTGGTCAAATACAAAAAACAAAAAGCTACCAACAAAAACTGGTAGCTAAGAAAAAAGATTTTCAAAAGTCACTACGACCTGAACCAAAACCACAAATTAACTAAGCTGCATGCTCAACAATTTCATTCATTGAAATGCCCATGTGGCTTTCTTCATAAACACAGTTGCCATCCCTGATTACCAGAACTTGTGGCGACTCATGGGGAACTTTAAAAATGTCAGCTATTTTATTGGAAAGGTTCCTGTAAGACAAAAGGTCGAGAAAATAAAAATCGATATCCGAAGGTTGCGATACTTTTTGCAAACGCTGCAAAGCCACAGCACTAATCGAGCAGCGGGTACTGTGCTTAAAAATAACCTGCGGTTTAATTTGGGATTTGCTGATAATTTGTTTCAACTGCTCTTCATCGGTAAGATGAATCCAATGCATACACACAATTTTTTAAAAACTTAACCTTTAAAACGTCTGCCGGAGTCTGCCGTAGCAGGACAACCAACCTTGCTTCTTGATGCAAAACAGGACGAAAGGCTCGTAACAATGAGAATCAATAGGGTAAAAGCAATTAATTTGTTTTTCATGTTCAAGTGTTTGGATTAAAAACGGTTTACTTTGCCAGATATTTTGCAAATATAAACATGAAAATCCATTTTATCTCTATCGGCGGAAGCGTAATGCACCAACTGGCAATAGCACTAAAGCGAAAAGGATACCAGATAACAGGCAGTGATGATGAAATTTTTGAACCTGCTAAAAGCAATCTTGCTAAAGAGGGAATTCTTCCTGACGAGATTGGCTGGCATCCCGAAAAAATTTCTAAGGATCTTGATGCTGTAATTCTTGGAATGCATGCAAAGGCAGATAATCCCGAATTGCTTAAAGCAAAAGAATCGGGTCTCTCTATTTATTCTTTTCCCGAATATATTTTCCAGGAAAGCAAAAACAAAACAAGAGTTGTTGTTGGCGGAAGCCACGGTAAAACAACGACAACTTCAATGATCATGCACGTGTTGAAAGAAGCGGGAAAAGATTTTGATTATCTCGTTGGTGCACGATTGCAGGGCTTTGATCAATCTGTAAATATTACCAATGCACCAATCATTGTCTGCGAGGGCGATGAGTATCCAGCAAGCATTGTTGAAAAAAGACCGAAGTTTCATTTCTTGTTTCCACACATTGCTATCATCACCGGTATCGCATGGGATCATATCAATGTGTTCCCAACATTTGATAATTACTTAGAGCAGTTCAGGATTTTTATCGACAAAATTGAACCACATGGCCATTTGATTTTTAACGATACTGATTCAATTTTAAAAGAGTTGGTCGAATCACACGCAAGAACCGATATTCATTATCATCCTTATCGTGTACCCGGGCATTCAATTCAAAACGGCGTAACAAGAGTATCGGTCGGGGGTAGTCAAACAGAGCTGAAAGTTTTCGGCGATCACAATTTGCTTAATCTGAATGCTGCATGGTTGGCCTGCAAAGAGCTAGGTGTGTCATTAGAACAATTCATCAAAGCAATCGGAACATTTACGGGTGCATCAAAACGTTTAGAGCTGCTTGCAAAAAATAGTTCTACGGTTTTCTACAGGGATTTTGCTCATGCACCATCGAAAGTAAAAGCAACAATTGAAGCGGTAAAAAACCAGTTTCCAAACAAAAAATTTATTGCCGCATTAGAACTGCACACTTACAGCAGTTTGAATGAAGCTTTTATGAAACAATACAATGGAGCCATGGACGAAGCAGATGAAGCTTGCGTTTTTTACAGCAAACATGCACTGGAATTAAAGCGAATGCCCGATCTGTCAAAAGACGTTGTGAAGAAAGGATTCGGAAAAGAAAATATACAAGTGTTTAATCAACGTTCAGAGCTGGAAGGTTGGCTGAAAAATCTTGACTATAAAAATTCGGTTGTTGTTTTTATGAGTTCTGGCAATTATGATGGGTTGGATACCGAAGGCTTTGCCCGGCAGATGACGCTGGCTGCCGATTAATTTTTATTCTGAACAATACAATACTTTACCTTTACGGCCTTTACAATTTTGCTGAAATGTTACAGTTGAAGAAACCACTTGCGTTCATTGATATTGAGGCTACAGGCACCAATGTTTCAACAGACCGCATTGTTGAAATCGCAATCGTCAAACTAATGCCCGATGGCAACCGTACGGTCAAAAGAAAGATCATCAATCCTCAAATCCCAATTCCCCAGGTTTGTATTGACATGCATGGCATTACAAACGAAATGGTGAAGGACGCACCTGTGTTCAAGCAAGTGGCGCAGGAGCTCAAACAGTTTTTAGACGGGTGCGATTTGGCTTGTTACAATGCTTATCGCCTGGATATTCCTTTGCTCATGGAAGAATTTATTCGTGCAGGTGTTGATTTTGATATGAAGAGAAAAATCGTGGATGTTCAAAAGATATTCCACCAAATGGAGCAAAGAACACTTTCGGCGGCGTATAAATTTTATTGCAGTAAAAATTTAGATGGTGCTCATGGCGCCGAAGTGGATGCCACTGCAACTGCAGAAATTTTAAATGCACAGGTTGAACGTTACCCCCAGTTGGGACATACGGTCGATTCTATTTTAAAAACAATCGGCGAAGACCAAATTATTGATTTTGCGCGCCGGTTTACCTATGACGATAAAGGAGTAGAAGTCTTTAATTTTGGGAAACATAAAGGCCGTCCTGTTGCCGATGTGCTCAAGGCCGAACCTCAATATTACGACTGGATGATGAAGGGTGAGTTTCCTATGAATACAAAACAGAAACTGACTGAAATGTATACTAAGATTATGTTGAAAAAATTCTGACCTGCGATTGGAAAAACTTGTAATAATACCGACCTATAACGAGAAGGAAAATATTGAAGCCATTCTTCAAGCTGTTTACGATCTGCAACAGAATTTTCATGTGCTCGTAATTGACGATGGTTCACCCGACGGAACCGCGGATATCGTTCGCAGTCTGCAGTCAAAATTTGACCACACTGTTTTTTTGGAAGAACGCAAAGGCAAACAAGGATTGGGTACTGCATACATCCACGGATTTAAGTGGGCAGTAGATCGCGGATACAATTTCATTTTTGAAATGGATGCCGATTTCTCTCACAATCCAAATGATCTTCCCCGATTGTATGATGCCTGCAAGAATGGAGATGCCGATGTAGCCATTGGTTCACGATATGTGAAAGGGGGCGGCGTGAAAAACTGGCCTGCCGACAGGATCTTTTTATCGAAAGGCGGTTCACTTTACACAAGAATGATTTTGTGGATGCCGGTCCGCGACCAAACGGCCGGATTTATGTGTTACCGAAAAGAAGTTTTGGAAACCATCAATCTTGACGAAATTCATTTTGCAGGTTATGCCTTCCAGATAGAAATGAAATTTGCGGCCTGGAAACTTGGATTCAAACTCAAAGAAGTTCCCATTCAATTCGAAGACCGCAAATATGGCGAATCGAAAATGAATCATGGCATTGTGAAGGAAGGGATTGTTGGAGTGCTCAAACTTCGCTGGTACAGTTTCTTCACCAATTATCGCAGAAGAGTAAAAAGCAAATTGAATACTTCAGTTGCGAAGTGATTTTCGGTTTAAAAGATTTTAAATTTTTATGTAGTCATCTTCATTGCTACAATTAAACTTCTGTGGTGTCACGTTCGGAAATTATATTCAACATTCTGGCATGTATGTAAGTACTGCAATAGGAAATTAGAGGCTTCAACGCAATAGAAATACATGGCGCTGAAGGGTGCGACACAAGAGAAATAAAATTCCATCAAAGCTGTTTAGTACAATAAAAATCTCTCTTCATTTCTCAAACTTGCTGTTTCTTTGACGTCAATGAAAAAAGCATTGATACAATTGAACGTGGCGGTTTTTCTATGGGGGTTTACCGGGGTTTTGGGAAGAGCCATTACGTTGGATTCAACGATGCTCGTGTGGTGGCGGTTGCTGATTACAATGGTTTCCTTGTGGATTTTATACTTGGTCCAGGGCAAAGCCAGAAGAATTCCTACACGATCCATATTGATGATTTCGTTGATCGGCACTATTCAGGCTTTGCATTGGGTTTGTTTTTATGCAAGTATCAAATTGGCCAACGTTACAATTGCACTTACCTGTTTATCAACAACTGCATTAATTGCTGCATTGATAGAGCCGCTGATCATAAAAAAGAAATTTGATTTTTTTGAAATTGTACTGGGACTTTTTGCTATTGCAGGAATTGTAATTATTTATAACACCCATTTAAACTTTTCAACTGGAATTATTGTTGGATTACTCTCTGCTTTACTCACCGTACTGGTTTCTGTAATAAACAAAAAGATCATTGACCAGTATCATCCTGAGCATATAACATTGTATCAACTCACCGGAGGCTTTTTGGGAATGAGCCTTTTGCTTCCTGTTTTTCATTTATTGTTTCATGATCACTGGTCGCCGCCAACAACAATGGATTGGGTTTGGTTAATTCTTTTAAGTTGGGTATGTACTATTCTTACTTTCATTTTGTACATACGTTCATTGAAAGAAATTTCTGCATTTACAATGAACCTGACATTGACTTTGGAGCCGGTTTACGGAATCATTCTTGCCTTTATAATTTATCATGAAAATAAATTGTTGAGCCAATGGTTTTATTTGGGGTTTGCCCTGATATCATTGGCTGTTGTCCTTCATGTGTGGCGACTGATTTATACTTCCCGTAGAAACTCGGCTCAGCATTAAGCTCATTGCCTTAATTTTATTTTTTACAATCAGCATATGAAAAAGTTCCTTTTCTTTTTTTTCTTTTTTCCAATTTTTTTATTCGCTCAAAAAAAACCGCTGGATCATTCGGTGTACGATAGCTGGCAAAGCATCGGTGAAAAAATGATTTCGAATGACGGCAAATGGGTTGTATATACAGTAACGCCACAGGAAGGTGATGCTGATCTTTTTATTCAATCAATTGATGGAACCAATTATAAAAAACAAATTTCACGTGGATACAATGCTGTAATTACTGAAGATAGTCGCTATGTGATTTTTAAAATCAAACCCTGGTATAAAGACATGAGAGAATCGAAAATTAAAAAGAAAAAACCAGAAGACATGCCAAAGGATTCAATTGGCATTATTGAACTAGGAAAGGAAACTGTTTTTAAATCTGCAAAAATCAAAACCTACAAAACTCCTGAAAAAGGTTTTGGCTGGGTGGCTTATCAAAAAGAAATTGTTCCATCAAAACAGGCAATTGCAGCAACACAAAAAACAGTTGACAGTTTAAGAAAAAAAATTGATTCATTGGGCTTGCTGGTAGAGCAATTAAAAAATATAAAAGCGGGCACTGGCGATGACCTAAACGCAGAGGATGATCCATTGAGCAGTTCATCTTCGATTGAAGGAAGCGATCTGGTTCTTCGCAATTTGAATACCGCCAAAGAAAAGGTTTTCAAAAATGTTGTTGATTATGTATTCAATGTTTATGGACAACGATTAGCAATTCGTGTTTCAAAATCATCGAAAGACAGTTTGGGTGCAAATGCAGTTCTGTTGTATGATTTGAAAAAAGGAGTTCTTGATACGATTTTAAAAGGAGGAAACGATTTCAGAAATTTTGCCTTCACTGAAGACGGAAGCAGGTTGGCATTTGTGGCCGAAAGAGATACAAGCAAAAAAGCATTGCAAAAATTTTATGATCTCTATTTGTATAGGCCCGGTGCAGACAGTGCATTGCTGCTGATCAATAAGTTTTCGGTTGGCATGCAGGCGGGAATGGGCGTTAGTGAAAACGGAGCAATCAGTTTTAGTAAAAGCGGTAATCGTTTGTTTTTCGGGACGGCACCAATTCAACCTCCAAAAGATACAAGTCTTGTTGATTTTGAAACTGCCAAACTCGATATCTGGAACTACAAGGACGATTATTTGCAAACGCAACAACTCAATCGTTTGAATAGTGACCTTAAAAAAAGTTATCTGGCTGTATTTGATTTTCGTGAAGGCGAAATGAAACAATTGGGTTGCGAAGGTTTGCCAGCGATTATTCCAACAAATGACGGCGACGGAGATGTTTTTGTTGCGGTGACAGATACCGGAAGAAGAGTTGAATCGCAATGGACAGGCAATTCAAAAAAAGATGTGTATGCATTGAATGTGAAAACAGGAGAGAAAACTTTAGTGAAGAAAAATTTGGATGGATTGTATTATCCTTCCTCAACAGGAAAATATATTTTGCTTTACGACAACAAAGTGAAAAATTATTTTGCATGGGATGGGAATTCTTTGAAGAACATTACATCCAAAATTAAAGTGCCGTTGTACAACGAAGAAAATGATGTTCCGGACAATCCGAATCCTTATGGGGTAATGGGTTGGCATGAAGGTGATTCCGCTGTATATGTTTATGACCGATATGATGTGTGGAAGATTGATCCAAAGGGAATTGTTCAACCCATAAACATTACAAAACTTGGCCGCAAACAAAAGGACACGTACCGTTACATTAGGCTTGACCCTGAGGAGAGATTTCTAAAAGAAAACCAGATCGTTTATTTCCGTGTTCAAAACTACCTGAGCAAAGAAACAAGTATTGTCTATGATAAACTTTCGGATAAATTTTTTCCAACAGTTTTTGTGAGTGGCAAAAATGTTTTTGCACAATTTGCAAAAGCGAAAAACGCCGAAGTATTCACTTACACTAAAGAAAGCTATACTGAATCGCCTAACTTATTTTACAATCCTGGTTTTTTTGCTCCAGGAATGCATTCTTCCATTAAAAGAATTGATCAGGAAAAACAGCTCTCTTCTCTCAACCCTCAACAATCCCAATACAACTGGGGAACAGCAGAACTCTATCATTGGAGAGCTTTTGATGGGAAACAGGCGACCGGGATTCTATACAAGCCTGAAGATTTTGATTCCACAAAAAAATATCCAATGCTCATTTACTTTTACGAAAAACTGAGTGATGGTTTGTACAGTTATATTCCACCCGCCCCAACACCAAGTCGTCTGAATATTTCATTCTTTGTTAGTCGCGGCTATTTGGTTTTTGCACCCGATATTGTTTACACAAAGGGTCATCCTGGAAAATCAGCATGCAACTATATTGTTAGCGGTGCGCAATCACTCGCCAAACGCAAATGGATTGATGCAAAAAACATTGGCATACAAGGACAAAGCTGGGGAGGTTTCCAGGTGGCTTATTTGGTTACGGCAACCAACATGTTCAAAGCTGCATGGGCCGGTGCGCCCGTGGTAAATATGTTCAGCGCCTATGGCGGCATTCGTTGGGAAAGTGGAAACAATCGTCAGTCCCAATACGAGAAAGGACAAAGCCGCATTGGTGCTACACCTTGGGAACGTCCTGATTTGTATATTGAAAATTCTCCCTTTTTTCATTTGAAAAATGTAACAACACCACTAGTCATTATGTCAAACGATGCAGATGGTGCGGTGCCTTGGTACCAGGGAATTGAATTCTTTACAGCCATGCGCAGGTTGAATAAAAAAGTTTGGCTGCTCAGTTATAACGGCGAGGCACATAATTTGGTTGAAAGAAGGAATCGCAAGGACATTCAGGTTCGCGAACAGCAATATTTCGATTGGTTGCTTAAAGGTGATAAAGCACCGAAGTGGATAACCGAAGGAGTGCCTGCGGTGAAGAAAGGAAAAGATTGGGGACTTGAGTTAACAGATACTCCGTAAAAAAAATCATGATTTAAATTAACGAAACAATGAAATACAGGGTTCTGCTCATTGCAATAATTTTAGCGTCATGTGGTAATGGTAATAATAGAGAAACATCAAATAAAACCGAACAATCTCCACAAGCGAAAAACACAGATGTACAGCCGAACAATATTGTAAAAGGACGATACCAGTGTTATCGTTTATCATCGGCCGGCGACGAGGTAACTTCTGACCTTTACATTTTACCAGGCAATAAATACCAGGTTGATAATGCTACAGGTACTTTCAGTTATGATGAGAAATCGAAAAGGATCATCTGGGAAAGCGGTCCTCTTCATCAACCCAGTCAGGATTGGCAAGGAATATTTACAAAAAAGGGAGATGCTACTGGCAAAGGCGGGCATGCTGTTAATTCACTGATTGAAATTGTGCGGAAAGCAGATGCAGATGCGGGAAACAGTAAAGTTCTGGAGCGTTGCGCTTGTGCCGAAACGGAATAATTACGCTGCAGGCGTCAGGTATTTCACTAAACTTCTTTTTGCGATCGGCAACAAAGTTTCTTCAACAGGAAAACTTAATTCTGTTTCAATGCTATACACGGCAGGGTTGGGCAGGTCGCTACGGTTTTTGATTAATTCTGTTTTCAGATTTTCATAAGTATTCACCATGCTGCGGTGCATCATTTCAATGTAGGACGTTTTGATGCTGCGGAATTTCTCATCATGCTTTTCAAAAAAAGATAAACGGTACTGATAAACATGCGTGGACTTGCTGTTGCCTGCACTCAAAAAGAAATAACCTTCCTGTATGTCGATTGGAATAATTCCGATGGGAGTAATGGTTAATTTTTCTTCAACAAACTCATATATCTCAGCTCCGTTGCTGATGGTTGTTTTCATTTCGTCGGCCGAGTAAGAAATGATCTCCTCCAACTCATGCATCAAACCGTCATCAGCAATCATTTGCTCGTACAGCACCTGCAATTTTTCAATCTGAATGCCCGTAAGTTTTTTAGGGAAATGTTCCTGCAAATATTTTTTGTTTTCCCTGAACGCAACAATGTTATTGTAATGGAAAATAAGATCTGCGAGTTGTGGATATAATTTGTTTTCGTTGAAGTAGCGGTTGATTTCCTGCAAATAAGCGAGCAAAGTATATTTCTTCAATTCAAAATCAATGTAACCTTCGGCAAACCATGTCTGTGATAATTGTTTCATAGTTTAAAAGATTTGATTTCCTAATTTACTAAATAGACAATTCAAATCATATACCTGTTTAACTTCGGTGTGTTAAATGTGAATACCATGTATAAATCCTTTTTGCTCATTGCCGCAATGGTTTTGCTTTGCTGCAAAACAACAACCTACTACATTGTTCGCCATGCAGAAAAAGAAACCACTAATACCATGACAAGCGATGTGCCATTGTCGGCTGCAGGAAAACAAAGAGCGGAAGCATTGAAAGAAGCGTTGAAGAATGAAAACATTAAACATATTTATTGCACAAATTTTATAAGAACAAAATCGACTGCGCAGCCATTGGCAGATGCCATTCATGTTCCGGTTGAAATTTATGATCCGAAAGATGCCACATTCATCCGGAAACTAAAAGCAGTTGATGGAAATGTTTTGATTGTAGGTCATTCCAACACTGTCGATGATTTGGTAAATGGATTAAGCGGAAAAAAACAGATCAATAGTGATTTACCCGATTCTGAATATGGGGATCTATTTGTTGTGAAGAAAAACGGAAATCATTTTTCGTTTGAGAAGAAGCATTTTGGGGAGTAGGAGTCATTGGAGGGTTTCAATAGTTTTCTGATCTTTTCTTTTCTATTCAATTTTCAGTCTGGGTTTTAAAATGTGCAGGCGATTGCTTATTTCAGTGTAAACCTAAACTTACTATTTTTTCTAATTTATTCACTTCATCATTTGTAAAGGGAAATTCAGACACTCACAGAGAAGATTGCACCATTCTGAATGGCGTTGCCAACCGTACAAGAGTCCCCGCAAGAGAAATTTGATAATAGCCATGCAGACAAGTACAAAATAAAAAGCCTCACAATCAGCGAGGCTTTACTTATAATTTGAAAGGTATTTAATACAACTCAATATTCCCTGTTTCCATTAAAGTTTTCCAATTCATTCGCAACCGCAGTTAAGAAAGTAGCTCCCAAGCTTCCATCAACAATGCGGTGATCATAACTCATGGACAAATACATCATGTGGCGGATGGCAATACTATCGCCAAGCGGGGTTTCAACAACAACCGGACGTTTTTTAATGGCGCCAACTGCAAGAATAGCAACCTGCGGTTGATTGATGATAGGAGTTCCCATCAAACTTCCAAAGGTTCCAACATTGGTTAATGTGAACGTGCCATCAGCAATATCTTCCGGTCTTAATCTATTGTTGCGGGCACTGTCGGCAAGATTATTTACCTGCTTGGCTAATCCAACGAGATTCAATTGATCGGCATTGCGAATGACAGGCACAATTAAATTGCCGGTTGGTAAGGCTGTTGCCATTCCAATGTTGATGTCTTTCTTCACAATGATATTTGTTCCATCAAGTGAGCTATTAATCAAAGGGAATTTTTTGATGCAGCGAACAATGGCTTCAATGAACAAAGGAGTGAACGTGATTTTGGTGCCTTCACGTTTTTCAAATTCCTTTTTCACCTTGTTGCGCCACATTACAAGATTTGTTACATCAGCCTCTGTAAAGGAAGTAACATGCGCACTTGTATGCTTACTGCGAACCATGTGATCGGCGATGAGCTTGCGCATGCGGTCCATTTCAATGATCTCAACATTACCTGAGTAAGTTGTGAGTTGATTGTTTTGTCTTGAATCTTCTCTTTGTTGTTCAACCTTGCTAACCGGGACCACCATTTGCGTTTGTTCTCTTGGAGCTTGCGGCCTGTTACCTGAAAGTTTTTTGTCACTTACATACTGCAAAATATCTTTCTTGGTCACCCTTCCCTCGTTTCCTGTTCCGGGAATTTTTTCCAGTTCGGTCATGCTTACACCTTCTTGTGCAGCGATGTTCAGCACAAGGGGAGAGTAGAAGCGATTGCCGTTTAAGTTTGAAGTTTGAGGGTTTGAGTTCTGAGTTGTGTGTTCAGTGGAGTATGAAATGTTTTGAGACGAATGCATTGCCTGTTGTCCATTGCCAACAGGTTCGCTTGGACTCAGTGGCCGCGGACTGTGAACTGTCGGCTGCTCGCTTTCTGCGCCGGTTTTGATTCTTGCAATTACGGTTCCAATGGGCACTACGTCATTTACACTGAACAAAATTTCTGAGATGGTTCCTTCGGCAGTTGAAGGAACTTCAGTGTCAACTTTATCGGTTGCAATTTCCAAGATCGTTTCGTCCATTTTCACGTGGTCGCCTGGTTGCTTGTGCCATTTTAAAATGGTTGCTTCCATGATGCTTTCGCCCATCTTAGGCATTACTAAATCTACAGTAGCCATATAGCATTACAAATTTCTAATTTCAAAATTTCTGATTCGTTTGCAGCAATCGTTACATTCAAATTGCCGGATTGGCAAATTGTTCCGGGTTCAAAAATAAGCATTGCGATTTTATTCGCTTTGCTGTTTTATAAAACGAAACAGCATTGCCAGTGCAGCGACGGCTGTTTGTTCAATATTCCTGACCCTCTCAAAGCGGAAATGAAATTCTTTGGAGACAATCTTTTGTGCATTTCCAACAGCTACCCAAACCATTCCAACCGGTTTTTTTTCACTGCCACCATCGGGGCCCATAATTCCTGAAGTGGCAATTGCATAATCCGTTTTCAGATTTTGCAAAGCACCTTTCACCATTTGTATCACAACCTCTTCACTCACGGCACCTGCTGATTCGATAGATTTCGGAGATACCATCAACAGGTCTTTTTTTACCTGGTTATCGTAGGATACAATTGTTCCTTTGAAATTGCTTGACGCGCCGGCATCGATGGTAAGCAGGTGAGCAATGTAGCCGCCGGTGCAGCTTTCAGCAGTGCCTACAGTTTGTTTTCGTTCTTTCAGTAATTTGGCAACGGCTTGTTGCATGGTGAGATCTTCATCAACAATTAACCATTCCTTTACCAACCCTTTCAACTGTTTTGTTTGTTTTTCAATGGCTTCTTCCAGTAAACTCTTATCACTGCCTGTAGCCGTCAATCGCAATCGCACCATTCCATAATGTGGCAAATAAGCAAGCTTTAAATTGGAAGGGAGCGCCTCCTCCCAGTCTTTTATGGATTCAGCCAAGATAGATTCACCCACACCGAATGTGAGCAATGTTTGATGCACAATGACAGGCAAAGACTTGAAATGTTTCAATAATGCTGGCACTACTTCTTTTTGAACGAGACCTTTCATTTCGTGGGGAACACCTGGAAGCGACACATACACCTTCCCACTTTTCTCAAACCACATGCCCGGTGCAGTTCCTCTTTCATTCATCAACACTGTGCAGGTATCAGGAACGTCGGCCTGCCTGAGATTTCTTTCAAGCATGGGCCCCTTGCGTTGATATACTTTTTCAAACAGATAGTGAATATGTTGAAGTACCTGTTGGTTTCGAACCATTTTGCCGCCGAAATACCTGCACAACAAAGGTTTGGTGATGTCATCGGCAGTGGGTCCTAAACCGCCTGTGAGTAAAATGATGTCTGCATTTTTTGACTCTTCATCTAAGGCGTCCGTAATGTCTTTTTCGTTGTCGCCAACAGCGACTCTTCGTTTTACCCAAATACCGATTTTGTTGAGCTCCTTTGCAATGAAAGCACTGTTTGTGTCGATGGTTTGGCCAATCAAAAGTTCATCCCCTATTGTAATAATTGCTGCATTTACCTCATTCATCCGATTATCATAATTTTAGCGCAATGTACGAAGCCATGAAAAAATCATTTTTGTTTCTTGTTGTTTTGCTTACTTGTGTTCATTTGTTTTCTCAAACAGTTTCGAAAAAATTAGACGAAGCCTATCAAAAATTTGAAAAAGATTCCCAACTGACGAATGCGGTTGCTTCCCTGTATGTAATCAATGCCAACACGGGCGAAGTGGTTTTTGATAAAAATTCAACAATTGGTTTGGCTACGGCATCTACCTTAAAAATCATTACTGCAGCAACGGCGTATGAATTGCTGGGAAAAGATTTTAAATACAAAACTGAATTTGGCTATACAGGAAAGGTTGCGGGTAAAAAACTGCTTGGGAATTTTTATATCAAACCTTCCGGGGACCCCACACTTGGAAGTTGGCGATATAAAGCGTCTTCCGATACTGTAATTCTTGATCAATTGTTTTCCGCAATAAGAAAAATGAATATTTCAGGTTATGGATCATTTGATATAGACAATAGTGCCTGGAAATCTGAAACGATTCCCGATGGATGGATCTGGCAAGATATCGGAAATTATTATGGTGCCGGGCCGACAGGGTTTAACTGGCGGGAAAATCAATTCGATATTATTATGAAGTCGGGAGCCAGGATTGGTGAACCGGTAAGGATTGTTCAAACAAAACCAAAACTTGAAACGATCACAATTGGATCGCTTGCAACTTCGGCCGCGAAGGGTTCAGGCGATAACTCCTATGTTTATTATCCTTTACACTCTACAGCCACAATTATTCGCGGAACGATCCCCGTGGATGAAGAAAGATTTACGATATCAGCAGCTAATCCGACACCGGTTACAGAATTTCAAACTATGTTGGTTCATCAACTGGCATCGAAATACAGGATGCATCCCCTTTATGTTGATGGCAGTTCAAAGGATTCGACAATTCTTTTCACTCATTATTCTCCATCGCTTGACAGCATTGTTTACTGGTTTTTAAAGAAAAGTATTAACCTCTACGGAGAAGCACTTGCAAAAACATTGGCTTATCAGCAAAATGGTTTTGGTGATACAAAAAAGGGAGTGGAGATCATCAAAAACTTTTGGAAAGAAAAGGGCATTGCTCCAACGGAATTAAACATTGTTGACGGTTCAGGGCTTTCACCATTGAATCGTGTGACAACGCATGCGCAGGTAAGGGTTTTGAAATATGCAATGGGTCAACCCTGGTTCAAAGGTTATTATGATGCATTTCCCCAGTACAATGGAATGAAAATGAAAAGCGGGACCATCAGTGATGTCAAAGGCTTTTGCGGTTATCAAAAATCGAATGACGGTAATGAGTACATCTTTTCATTGCTTGTCAATAATTACAATGGTTCTTCCTCATCGCTTGTTCAAAAAATGTATGAGGTGCTGGATGAACTGAAATAATCTGGACGATGATTTGGATAAATTGATTGATTTACAGCAAATAAAAAAGTCTTCAATGTTGAAGACTTTTTTTATGATAAATGTTCATTTTCCTTCAATGCCTAAAACCTGCCGAATCATAGTTCAGACCATTACTTCCCGATCATTCGATCCAGGCTTGCTTTGCCAGGACCTGCAATTAATAAGGTGAGAAAGCAAATAAGAAACAGTGCTGCCGGTTCTCCTTTTCCAAAAAAATCTCCTTTATTGGCGGAGAACAATGCAACCGACATGGCAACAACCAACGGAATGCAGGCAAGTCGCGTAAACAATCCGAGAATTACAAATGCTGCGCAAAACACTTCTGCAAAAACCACCAGGGCTAACGATGTTGTAGAACCGATATGAAAGGGATCAGCAAACCGAGGTGCAATTTGGGCAAAATGCATCAGCTTATCCAATCCGAATTTGATCATAATAAGTGAAGCGGCGCCCACTCTTAAAACAAACAAGGCAAATGCAAGGCCATTCTCCGATACTCTTGTACTGAAAAGTCGTTTCATAGATGTTGAATTGTGGCGCAAGTTTACACAAACAATTTTATTGAACCCGGAAGTTTTTCACTTTTCATTTTACAGCTAATTTGTTAAACGTTCTCTTCGTTTTTAATTTTATGACGTTCTTTGGAATGATGTTGGCTGGACTTAAAATAATTTGAATCTTTACAACGTTATGCACCCAAACGGTTAATGGACATCTTATGAAGAAACTTTATTTTCCGCTTTTGCTTTCCCTTGTTGCTTCTTTTTGTTTTGGTCAAAAAACGTATTGGTACTCCGATCCGCAGGAGAAATTCAATGAAGCAAAGGAATACTACCAGAAAGGACAATACAATCTTGCCTATCCGATTTTTAAAGAATTGCAGCAATCACTAAAGGAGATTGATAAAGTGAATACACCTGTGGTGGCACAGGAAATCAGTTATTACACGATTGCAAGTGCTTTGATGCAAAATGAAGACAGGGCAGAACAGGAAGCTTTGGACTACATCACCTTGACAAAGAACAATGCAAGAGTGGAGATGATGAGTTTCCAATTGGCTGAATTTTATTTTCGCCAGCAACGTTTTTCAGATGCTGTTGCCTTGTATGAGAAAGCAAATATTTCGAATTTGAATAACCGTGAAATTGCTGACATGAAATTTCACCAGGGTTATTCTTATTTCACGCTTCAGCAATTTGCCAACGCAAAGCCTTTGCTCGATGCGATCAGGCAAATGAAAGACGATCCAAACTACATCGATGCTAATTATTACTATGGCTTCATTGCTTTTCGTGATCGCAATTACAATGATGCTTTGCAAAGTTTCAAAGTAGTGGAAAACGAGCCGAACTATGAATCCATTGTTCCCTACTACATCGCACAGATTTATTATGTACAAGGCAGAAAAGATGAAGCTTTGAAATACGCCGAAGACAAAATCAAGCAAGGCAAGTCTCAATATTACGATCTTGAATTGAAGCAGCTCTTAGGTCATGCAAATTTTGAAAAGAAAGATTATGTAAAAGCAGCAACTTATTTGGGTGATTATGTAAATCGTTCAAAGAAGGTCAGACGGGAAGATTTGTATGAATTATCCTACGCTTATTATCAAAACGGCGATTATAGCAAGGCAATTGAAGGCTTTAAGCAGCTAAGTGGTAAGGAAGATTCATTGAGCCAGCATGCCATGTATCTGCTTGGCGATTCTTATTTAAAAACAGGGCAGAAATCCAATGCAAGAAACGCGTTTTTATTTGCTTCTGCCAACAGCAGCAATCCAACCCAAAGAGAAATTGCCAGGTTCAATTATGCAAAACTTTCTTACGAATTAGGTTACCAGGATGAAGCACTGAAAGGACTTCGCACATTTTTGAACGACTATCCAAATTCTCAATATCACGACGAAGCAGTCGAATTGTTGGTTGGTGCTTTAGCCAATACCAACAATTATAAAGATGCATTGACTTTACTTGAAGCAATTCCATCGCCCTCGCAAAACGTAAAAAGACTATTGCCAAGAATTTTATACGGACGTGCAACTGAGTTGATCAACGACGGGCAATTGCAGGAAGCCGATGCCATGCTGGACAGAGTGTTGAAAGATCCAAACAATGCATCTGTTCTGGCGTTGACCAATTTTTGGAAAGGAGAGTTGGCTTATCGCAATAATAAGATCGATGATGCCATCAAATATTATTTTGCTTATCTCAATGCAGGTGCGCCAAGCTCGGGCGAAGCCAATATGAGAAATGTAAAATACAATTTGGGATACACTTATTATCGAAAAGAAAATTATCCTGTTGCCAAAACTTTCTTTGAGCCTTTGGCAACAAATGTTTCACTGAGTTCCGATGCGCTTACGCAGGACGCTTATGTACGAACAGCCGATGTGTATTACATGAGTAAAAATTATTCGCAGGCAAAAGCCATGTATGACAATGTGATAAAAATGTCGTGGCCTGCGGAAGATTATGCAACTTTCCAAAGAGCCATGATCGCCGGAATTACCAGTCCGGGTGACAAGATCAATCTAATGAACAACATGATCCGAAAGTTTCCGCAATCCAATTTGGTTGTTGATGCGAACATGGAAATTGCGGATACTTATCTTGCTCAGGAACGTTTCAGGGATGCCATCTCTTATTTGAAAAATGTCATCAATGCCACAGGCAACAGCAGTTTGAAACCCCAGGCTCTTTTAAAGTCCGGTATTGCTTATTACAACATGAATAACACTGATAATGCCGTGGCTCAATACAAAGACTTGTTGAATAAATATCCAAACTCACCTGAAGCAGACGATGCATTGGATAATTTGAAAACAATCTATGTTGAGCAAGGTCGCAGCAACGAATATGTTGATGTGGCAAGAGAAGCGGGTAAGCCTGTTTCCGTCAACACGGAAGATTCTCTTAGTTATGAATCGGCACAACTTCAATACGACAACGGAAACATGGATGCAGCACTTAATGCATTCAATAATTATCTGCAAAAATTTTCAAACGGGGCACATTCCATCGACGCACATTATTATGCTGCAGAAATTTACAACACCAGAAAAGACTGGAACAATGCATTAAGTAATTATTCAGTTGTTGCCGACAGGGCTCCAAACAAATTTGCAGAACGTTCTATTCTGCAAGCAGCAAGAATTAATTTCTTTGAACTGAAGAATTATTCTGAGTCAGAAAGATATTATGCACAGTTAAAACAGGTCACGGCAAGCCAGGAAAACAAATTGGAAGCGATGCGTGGATTATTGCGCAGCCAATATCAACTGCAGAAATGGAGTGATGCGGTTGAAAATGCAAAAGATTTGATTGCACAAAAAAGTGCCAGCGCAGATGATAAAGCATTAGCCAATATGGCTATTGCAAAATCGGCGCAGGTTGGCGGACAATACGATGTTGCCATCAATTCCTTCAAGCAGGTTGTTAGTGTAAACAAAGCTGCATTGGCGGCCGAAGCCCGTTATGAAATTGCCAATACTTTGTTCATGACCGATCATTTGAGTGATGCAGAAAAAGCAGCGTTTGAAGTGATCAATAAATCAGGTTCATATGATTGGTGGGTAACCAAAGCTTACATTTTGCTTGGTGATATTTATTTCAAGCAGAAAGATTATTTCAATGCAAAAGCTACTTTCCAAAGTGTGGTTGACAACAGTTTGAATGCAGAGTTAAAATCAGAGGCACAAACGAAGTTGAACAAAGTGATCGAAGAAGAAAAACAAAGTAGTAAGGTTGGAGGATAATTAAACAGCAATTTGCCATTGACAACTAAGTAGTTGGATGTCATTAGCACACTGCACATTAGCACATCATTACATGAAATCATCTATGAAATATTTCATCTTATTCGGATTTATTCTGGCTACAGGAATTGCAGCAACGGCACAGGATTCTACAAAAAGTAAAACGGTAAATGTTACTTCCACTTTCAAACCGACATTGAAAGATGCGGCAAAGATCAATTTCAATGCTACGCCGCCAACAGCCGATACTTCAAGACCGAGATTGCAATACAATATTCCTGATCAGAACCTGTCACTGGCATTTCAGCCGGGTTCCTTAAAGCCTTTGGCTTTGCAGGTTGATAGTGGTGGAAGGTGGGGAAATGAAAGCTATGTGAAATTGGGTTTCGGTAGTTTAAAAACTCCTTTTGCACAGGCCGGGGTTTCATTTGGTGATGGTAAAAATGTTGGATTAAACATTTACGCAAAACACAGTTCCTCCAAAGGTAATATTCAATACCAGGATTACAGCAGCAGCCAGGTTGATGCAAATGCGTTTATCAAATCAACAAAGAATTTACAATGGAATGTTCGCTTTGGAGGAATGCAGGAAGTGTATAATAAATATGGATTTGAACCAAAAACATTGGTGTTCCCGAAAGATTCCATTCAGACAACTTATCAAACATGGAGAGGAAGGATCAATTTTCACAATATCACCAAAACAGAGTTAGGACTTTCGTATGCTCCGGAATTGAAGGTGGATGTGTTCAATGATCAGTTAAGCAATTCAGAAAGCAATACTTATTTGAATCTTCCTTTACAGAAAACAATTGGTGATGCATTTGAAGTTGATCTGGGTGCTACAGCAAATCTTTCACGATACAAGCCTGATAACAAAACTGCTATTGCCAATAATTTCTTTTACATATCCCCATCCGTATTGTTTAAAAAGGAAAACGTAAACATCAATGCAGGTTTGAGACCTTCCTGGGACAATGGCCAGTTTAAAGTCTTTCCAAACTTTATGGCTGAATTCAAAACAAAAGATTATCCTTTTTCTTTCCAGTTTGGATGGACCGGTTATTTGCGCAATTCTGGATTTGAATACCAGGCAACCATGAACCCATGGATTTGGGCGCCATCGACAGTTAACAATACAAAAATTGAAGAGAGATATTTAGGCATAAAGGGTTCTGTAGGCGATCATTTTAATTACAGTGCAAAAGCTTCCTACAATATCATCAACAACCAGCCATTGTTTGTGAATGACACTATGAGTGGAAAATCATTCCGCACTGTTAACGAATCAGAGTTGAAGCAATACAGCATTGGCGGCGAATTAGGTTATACGGTTGGAGAAAAATTTTCGGTCATCTCCAATTTAAGTTTGAACCAGTTTCACTTGAAGGATAATGCAAAAGCATGGGGCTTACTGCCATTGGAATGGAAAACAGATATGCGCATTCAGGTATTGAAAGATTTGTATGTTACCAGTACTTTGTACGCCTTTGACGGCCCCTGGTCTTTGAGCAAAGCAGGAAAGAAGAATTTGCCCGCAGCAACTGATTTAAGTGCCGGGCTCGAATTCAAGGTTTATAAAAACATCAAATTGTGGATGCAATTCAATAATATTTTCAATAAAGAATACCAGCGCTGGAATCAATATCCGGTTTATGGGTTCAACTTGTTGGGCGGAGTTGTATTTTCGTTCGCTCAAAAGCAATAAAGTGCTTCTATTATTGACGAAATATTTGATCAGGCATAAAAGAGTTTGCATTCCTCACGTAGGAACGTTCGAGATTGTTCAGCAGTCGCCGCAATTGAATGTGGTTGACAAACTAATAATTCCTCCTGCCTTTAAGGCCCGGTACATTGAACAGGATGCTGTTCCCGAACACCAGTTTGATTTCTTTGCATCTTCAAAGGAAGAAAAGGAGAAAATCAGGCAAGAGCTTTTTTCATTTGGTGAGAAACTCAGAAATCAAATAAATCAGTCTTCATTTTATTGGAACGGATTTGGTACACTGCGCTACAAATCAAATCGCGTGATTTTTGAACCTGAAGTAATACCCCTTTCATCGTTTCAACCGGTAGTTGCAGAAAAAGTATTGAGAGAAAATGTTCAGCACAACGTACTCGTTGGCGACCAGGAAATGACTTCTTCACAGGTCAATGAAGCTTTATCGAAACAGGAATATAAACGACCCTGGTTCATTATTGCGGGATGGATCATTTTCATTGTGGCTGTTCTTGCCATCATTATATTTCTTTACCTGAAAAATTTTCAAACTGCTTCAACAGGAATGCAAAGCCACTTTTGATCATGAGTAGAATTCAACACACCAGTTGTCCTGTTTGCGGTAGCGATAAAATCAATCCTATTCTCACGGTTAAAGATCATTCTGTAAGCAAAGAAGAATTTGTGATCTGGCAATGCAGCAATTGCAATTTGCGATTTACCCAGGATGTTCCCGATGAAGAATCAATCGGCAAGTATTATCAATCTTCCGATTATATTTCTCACACCAACACGGACAAAGGCTTAATCAATAAAATTTATCAAAGAGTCCGCAAAATCACACTCAATCAAAAGGCCGATTTGATTATTGGTGAAACTTTAAAACAGGGAAAGATATTAGATATTGGCGCAGGCATTGGTGCTTTTCTGAATACAATGAAAGCAAGAGGGTGGGAGGTTATTGGTATTGAACCGGATGAAGGCGCAAGACAACAGGCAAAAAATTTATTTGGTCTTGATTTGAATGAAACAAATGTTTTGGAGCAATTGCCTGCCAATAGTTTTGATGCCATTACGCTTTGGCATGTCTTGGAGCATGTTCACCAACTTCATTCTTATGTTCAACGGTTGAAAGACTTATTGAAGCCAAATGGAAAACTTTTTATTGCCGTTCCCAATTATGAGTCTGGCGATAGTTCAATTTATAAATTGTATTGGGCAGCATACGACGTGCCAAGGCATTTGTATCATTTCACTCCAAAATCCATCCAGGTATTAATGCACCAACACGGATTGAAGATCACCGCTAAAAAACCAATGTGGTTTGATAGTTTTTACATCAGTCTACTCAGCAGTAAATACAAAAATGGAAAAACTAAATGGCTTGGAGCAGGAATCGCCGCATTAAGATCAAACCTTTCAACTGTTTTAAATAAAGACAAATGCAGTTCGGTTATTTACACCATTGAAAAAGCTTAAAATTGTATTTCATAGATCTGGGGCCAAAGTTTACCTGTTACGTAAAACTTTTTAGTAGATCGGTTGTAAGCAATTCCATTAAAGTATTCAGAATGATTATCGCTTCTAACTTTTCCCACTAAATCATCAAAGTTCATTTTTCCCACAACATTGCCATTTGATGCATCAATCTTTATGATATCATTGTACTGCCATTGATTTGCGTAAACGTATCCATCAACATACTCCAACTCATTTACGTTTGGAACCGGATTACCATTTTCAGTAACGTTTACTTGTTTCAATAATTTAAATGTCCCGGGTTGGTAATAATACAAACTACTGCTTCCATTGCTTGCAATAATATTTTTGCCGTCATTGGTCAATCCCCAGCCTTCGCCTTTGAAGGGAAGTTGCCCTAGCTTCTTGAATGTTTTTACATCATATACAAAAACAACATTTTGCTGATAGGTCAATTGGTAGAGTGTGTCATGCAAAACAGTAATGCCTTCTCCAAAATAATTTGAATCCAGTTTTATTTGTTTCAAAACCTTTCCTGTTTTCGGATTGTATTGAACCAGTCTTGACTGACCGTTCAAGCCTGTACTTTCCAACAAAGTCGAATCATAAAATTCAAGGCCTTCGGTGAAATAAGATGTATCATGGGGAAGGGTAGAAGTAATGCTGAAACTAATTACAGGGACAGCTGATTTTTCAGTTGTGTCTTCCGTGTTTTCGCCGCTAGTGTTATTACAACTATAATTAATCCCAATCATCGAAATTGTCAGCAGACTAAGTAAAAACCAATACTGTTTTTTCATCGAGCAAAAATAAAGCTGCAATTAATGAGTTTTTGTTAAACAAATCGCTTTCAATGTTTTGTTTTTATGAAATCCAAAACTATATTTGAGCACTCTCCCAATTCTTACGAAAATTCACAAAACAAGCCGTCCCACCCTAAGTTCAATTCCTGGAGAATAATTCCAGTTCATATCCTCATTCCAATCCGGTTTAACCATTTGTCCTTGCCTATGCTAGCCAAAAAACCCTGGAACTATGAGGACGGTACTATCGGCTATTTGCATTTTTATTACTTCAATTGTTTTTGCACAAAGAGAATGTGCAACTTCTGCGTATACGGAAAGATTAAAATCACTCGATCCTTCATTGACGAATAGAATCGTCAGCATTGAAAATTTTATCAGCTTACAAAAATCACAGCGCGATTTGGGTAACGGTGAAACAACAGTCATTAAAATTCCTGTTGTGGTTCATGTACTTTATAACAATGCTGCAGAAAATATTTCCGATGATCAAATTAAATCGCAAATCATTGCACTGAACAGGGATTTCAGACGCAATAATGCAGACAGTGTAAATACACCCGACCGTTTTAAAGACGTGGCTGCCGATGTGCAGGTTGAATTTGCATTGGCAACAGCAGATGCCAAAGGAGCAGCAACTACAGGCATCGTTCGCAAGCAAACGGGCGCCAAATATTTCACCAATGACGATAAAATAAAATTTTCTTTTCAAGGCGGTGATGACGCATGGGACAGCCGGTATTATTTAAATATCTGGGTTGGAGATTTAAGCACGCTGTTGGGTTATTCAAGCATTCCCGGCGCCGCTGCAAATGTTGATGGTGTTGTTATCAACTACACTGCATTTGGAACGATCAATGTTGGAAGTCCTTACAACATGGGAAGAACCGCAGTGCATGAAGTTGGCCACTGGCTTGGTTTAAAACATATTTGGGGCGATACATATTGTGGGGATGATTTGGTTGGTGATACTCCGAAGCAGGGAAATTTTACAACGGGTTGTCCCAATACTTTTCGGTCGTCTTGTGACAATGGCGATTTGGGCGACATGTATATGAACTACATGGATTACACAAACGACGCCTGCATGAATTTATTCACACAGGGACAAAAACAAAGAATGCTTTCCCTGTTCAGTACCGGCGGACCGAGAAGTTTAATTTTATCAAGCAGAGGTCTGGATGCACCATGGACGGTTGAATCTCCAATTGATCAACCGTTAAGCACTGCATTTAAATTTTATCCCAACCCGACAAATGGAGACCTGGTTTTGAATTTCGAATACAATGCGGACTGGATTGGTAAAACTGTTTCAATTATCAACATCAACGGAGTTACAGTTTCCAAACTACAGATCAATTCGAAAACACAAAAAGCGAATCTTTCTGAATTGAAACCAGGAATGTATTTTATAAAAGGAGAAAACGGTAATGAAAAAGTTGTGGCGAAATTTATCAAGCTATAATTTGTCCAGCATCATTGCTGCAATTTTTTGCGAAACAACCGGAGCTAAAGCCACGCCCATTCCGCTCATTCGAACGCAACAAAAAATATTGGGCTCAACTTCTTTAACTAACGGCATTTTTTCGCTTCCCATTGCCATAATTCCGGCCCATCGCTGCTCGATAGTATATTGCCCTTTATAGGCTCGTAGGACCACTTCGTTCAGGTAGGTTTCCAATTCGTTTTGAATAAAATCGGTAATGTTCATATCGGTTGTTGTTTCCGCTTCAAACGCTTTATTTCTTGCACCGCCCAGCAAAACCTTATTACCAAGATTTCTGAAATAATAAAAACCTTCATCTGAATGAAAAGTTCCTTTTAAGGCAAGCTTTTTAATGGAAGAAGTGAGAAGCACCTGTCCGCGGGCAGGAACAATATCTTCATCAGGCAATAATTGCTTTGCAAATGCATTGGTGCATACGAGCAGTTGATTCGTTGAAAGATTGAATGGTTGATTTGTTTTTAGTTCAATCCTGTCTTCAGTTTTTTCAAACGATTTGATCTCTGTTTGCGTGAATATCTGTACACCCATTCCCTGTACAACACTTATTAATGCCTGGACGAGTTTTCCCGAATGTAAATAACCTTCCAAACTATTTTTTACCACATGTTTTGTATTGCCAAAACCAAATGCTTCAATTGTATCATCGGCCAGTTTGTATGTTTTGTTTTTGCTTGTAATGGGTTTGAAAACGGAGTTGATGTATTCAATGTTTTCATTCAATTGTTCGGAAGAAATATTATCAGAAAAATCATAAAGTTCATAGCCGCCGCACATTTCAAAGTCGATAAGATCATCGTTAAAATACTTTTGGATCCTTTCCAGGCCTTTGATTCTCATTTCAACCAATTCCAGCATTTTATCAGAGCCCATTGTTTTTGCATCGTGTACAACCTCGCTCAAACTTCCGAAACATGCAAAACCCGCGTTGCGCGTGCTTGCTCCCGTTGGAATAAGTCCCCTGTCAACAATTGTGATTTTCAGTTTCGGCTTTTTCTTTTTTAGTTGAAATGCAGACCATAAGCCAACAAAGCCGCTGCCGATAATAACGACATCCTGCGGAGCATAAAATGTTTCTTTTTCCCAAATGCTGATCATGACATTGCCAGTTAATAAGGATTACGCGAATGAACACTCAGAAATTACTTTCTTATTTTGTCAATTATTTGTGTATTTCGGGTTTTAACGGGGCGTTAAGTTACTGCTGTTTATTTTACATTCATATAAAACCAATCTATGAAAAAGACAATTCTACTTTCTGCATTTTTATTTGCAATAGTGTTTGCTTCCCAGGCACAATTGAAAAATATTTTAAAGAAAGATTCTTCGGGCAAATCCGGGATCAGCAAAATTCTGCAAAAAACGACCAGGCAAGGTTTGAGTAATGATGAAATTGTAAGCGGATTAAAAGAAGCATTAACTGTAGGCAGTAACAATTCATCTCAAAAGCTTTCAGCGGTTGACGGCTTTTTCAAGGACGCTGCCATAAAAATTTTGATGCCGCCGGAAGCCCAAAAAGCAGAAAAGAAATTGAGAAGTCTTGGTATGGGAAAACTGGTTGATAATGCAATTTTATCAATGAACCGTGCAGCGGAAGATGCTTCAAAAAGTGCCGCTCCAATTTTTATTAATGCAGTAAAACAAATGAGTTTCCAGGATGCACTTGGAATTTTGAGAGGAGGAGATTTTGCGGCAACTAATTATTTGAAAGACAAAACCACCTCGCCGCTGACAGAAGCTTTTCGTCCCGTAATTGAAGCTTCATTGCAGAAAGTAAATGCAACAAAATACTGGAATACTGTTTTTACGACCTACAATAAATTTTCAGTTGATAAAATCAATCCTGACTTAGCGGCTTATGTAACGGAAAAAGCATTAGCCGGAATGTTTTACCAGGTTGGTTTGGAAGAGCAAAAAATCAGAAAAGACCCCATGGCAAGAACAACCGATATTTTGAAAAAAGTATTTGCCAATTGATCGCCGGGAGATAAAGATTAAAAGAGATAAACAGGTCTGGTTAGGATTCTCTTTATCTCTTTTTTATTTTTTGCTTTTGATCAAAAAGCAATTCCGAAGGAAACTCCAATCCTGTAACCGGGTAATACTCCTTTAAAGCTTGCTGTAACGATTTTTTGGTTGGCATCAACCATGACGTCCATTTTGTTTCGGATGAACGGAAACTTTTTTATGAAATCACGAATATCCTGCTCGGCTTCTGTAGCCTGGGATTGAGTCCATGGAGGTGTGTTGGAAATTTCATTTGCCTTGAAATCGTTTCTTGCCGAATTTATTTCAGGTCCCAAAAAGAAAAAATCGATTACAATCTTTTTCTTAATTAGAAATTGTATGCCTAATTGTGCACCGACGCCAACGCCATTGTATTCGTTGGTGAAATTCATAACAACGTTTTCGCCTGATAGAACGGCATTTCCGACACCCTCTGCAGTGTGATGCAGATATTTGAAATAAGGTTCAAAGTATAAACCAGCCATGTGCTTTTTGGAGAGATAGGTTCTGTAACCCGCCAAAAAATTCATGTCCTTCATTGTAAAATCAGCATCCTTGTCGTCGTATTTAAATGTTTGATGTTTGCTGACAGGAATTCCGATTTTTGCAGTGAGAGAGTTTTTTCCAAAATTATATTCTGCCTGAAGACCAAGATTGCCAAAAGCTAAACCTGCAGGCGTCCATTTTATACTGATGTTAGGATTGGTAGAAATAGACTGGCCAAATACAAGAGCGCAACTCATCGCAAAGCAAAAAATAAGTGCAATTTTTTTCATAAGAAAACAGGAAGATAACTAAGAGTAAAAAAATCAGACCAATGCTGCACGAAATAAAAAAGGCTGCAAATAAAAAAATGCAGCCTAAGTAAATATCAGTATCGCAAATTATAAATGTATTGCTTCACCGTAGGCGACTTCAATGGCATCTTTCACACTTTCACTGATGGTTGGGTGCGGATGGATACTATTGAGCACTTCATGATAAGTGGTTTCCAATTTTCTTGCAACAACGGTTTCCGCGATTATTTCAGTCACATTGTACCCTATCATATGAGTGCCTAACCATTCCCCGTATTTGGCATCGAAAATTACCTTTACAAATCCTTCGGGATGCCCAGCCGCCGAAGCTTTGCCGGAAGCACTTAATGGAAATTTGCCGACTTTTATTTCATAACCCATCTCCTTAGCTTTCTTCTCAGTTAATCCAACCGACGCAACTTCAGGAGAGCAGTATGTACAACCCGGAACATTTCCATAATCCAAAGGTTCGGGCTGATGGTTGTATTTTTTCTCGTTATAAGCGATATTCTCTACGCAAATGATTCCTTCCTTAGAAGCAACGTGAGCCAAAGCCTGTCCCGGAACACAATCACCAATTGCATAGACATTCGGAACCGAAGTTTGATAATATTTATCAACGGAAATTAATCCTCTTTCTGTCTTTATTCCCAATTGTTCTAAGCCAAGGTTTTCGATATTAGCAGTTACCCCAACGGCACTCAATAAAATATCAGCCTCAAGAGAGGTTTCTCCACTAGCAGTTTTAACGGTTGCTTTCACCCCGTTGCCTGATGTATCAACTTTTGTTACTTCCGAAGAAGTCATGATTTCAATTCCCTGTTTCTTCAAATTCTTTTCAAGCTCTTTGGAAATTTCTTCATCTTCAACCGGAACGACTCTTGGCATAAATTCAACAATGGTAACTTTTGTTCCCATGCTGTTATAGAAATATCCAAATTCAACACCTATGGCACCACTACCAACAATAATTATTGATTTGGGTTGTTGAGGAAGAACCATTGCTTCACGATAACCGATAATTTTCTTTCCGTCAATTGGCATAGCAGGAAGTTGGCGGCTTCTTCCGCCTGTTGCCACAATAATGTGTTTTGCTTCTACGGTTTGTTTGCTATTGTCGGCAGCCGTTACTTCAATCTTTCCTTTGCCAGCCAGTTTCCCAAATCCATTAATTACATCAATTTTGTTTTTGCGCATGAGAAAAGCAACGCCCTTACTCATTTTATCGGCAACCCCGCGGCTGCGTTTGATCACTGCTTCAAAATTTTGCTGTCCGCTTGCTTCAATTCCAAAATCTTTTGCATGCTTGATATACTCTAGAACCTGGGCACTTTTTAAAAGTGCTTTGGTGGGAATACAACCCCAGTTCAAACAAATTCCACCTAAGCTTTCTCTTTCAACTACTGCTGTTTTAAAGCCCAGCTGTGCGGCCCTGATTGCGGCAACATAACCGCCGGGACCTGAACCAATAACGACAACATCGTATGCCATGATTATTTCTAAGTTTTAATTTGAAATCGCTTTTTTTAAAAGCGGCACGAAGCTACTTCAATTTAAAATACCTGCAAAAGCACCGCAGAGTGGATCGCAATAAATTAGAATTAGGAATGAAGATTGCAGAACTTTGCCGGCTAAAAGCAATGTATGCAAAGTTTCATCGACTATCTTGAAGAGCAAATGGATTTGAAACGCACTTCCACCATCAAATTCAAAGACGTGCTGGGGGCTGTGTCCGAAATCAAAGCCAGGATCATTAAAATGGATGAGGTTTCGGGGAGGCATATGATTGAAACTGATGCCGGGTTTGTGATTGGAGTAGACCAAATTATTTCCATAAACGGCCGTCCCCAGGAAAATTATTGCTAATATTTCTCTAAACGGTTAAAAATTCTTTCTTTAGCGTTTATCCATTGGAGGTTTTCCCTTACCTTTGCCGTCCAAAAATTTTCCAAAGTCATGGCACGAGTATGTCAGGTTACAGGTAAAGTTCCGGTTGGTGGGCACAAGGTGTCTCACTCAAATATTAAAACCAAGCGTCGCTTTTTACCGAACTTACAAACAAAAAGGTTCTTTTTAGCAGAAGAGAACAAATGGATCACCCTCAAATTAACTACTGACGGTGTTCGCACTATCAACAAAAGAGGATTGTATAACGTTGTAAAAGAGCTCAGGGCTCAAGGTCAACATATTTAAACTTTTAAAAAATGGCAAAGAAAGGAAACCGTGTACAGGTAATCTTGGAATGCACAGAGCAAAAAACTACAGATGTGCCTGGTACCAGCCGTTACATTACGAATAAAAACAAAAAGAACAATCCTGAACGTTTGGAGTTGAAGAAATATAATCCAAACCTGAAAAAAGTGACTGTTCATAAAGAAATTAAGTAAACAATTTAAACTCATTATACCATGGCAAAAGCAGCAAAAACGGCCATCAAATCTAAAGACGCCAGAGCGGCGGCTGAGGCTAAGAACTGGTCAAAAGTGATCAAAGCTGTACGTAGCCCTAAAAGCGGTGCTTACACCTTTAAAGAGGCTATCGTTCACAAGGATAAAGTGAAAGATTTTTTATCACAGAAATAATTGCAGCGAGTTAATAAATTTTCCGCAAGGCTGTCCGTTTGGACAGCTTTTGTTATTTATACCTAGCTCCATTAATGCTGTTTGGCCTCACTGGTGGCACCGGGTTTTACGTTCGGTAATTCTATTCAACTTAATTTCGCACCACAATTAAATTTCATGGGATTTTTCAATAAGCTGTTTGGCAAGAAGGAAAAGGAAAGCCTGGACGAAGGCCTTCAAAAAACCAAGGAAAATTTCTTTTCAAAGGTTTCAAAAGCCATTGCAGGCAAAAGTACAGTCGACGAAGAAGTGCTCGATAATTTGGAAGAAGCCCTGGTTTCCGCCGATGTCGGAATTGACACCACGGTTCAAATAATCGATCGGGTGGAACAACGGGTTGCAAAAGATAAATACTTAAATACAAGCGAATTAAACAAGATACTCCAGGAGGAAATTGAAAATACGTTGGTTGATGCTCCATCATCAAACAGCTATGATTTTCACTCGGAACTTCCTTCAAAACCCTATGTGATTTTGGTAGTTGGAGTGAACGGTGTTGGCAAAACAACAACTATTGGAAAGCTTTCCTATAATTTTAAAAAGGCCGGAAGATCGGTGTTGCTCGGTGCGGCTGATACGTTTCGTGCGGCAGCCGTTGATCAGCTCACTATCTGGTCGGAAAGAACCGGCGTTCCGATTGTAAAGCAAGCCATGGGCTCCGATCCAGCTGCTGTGGCTTTTGATACAGTTCAAAGTGCTCTTTCAAAAGGCAGCGATGTTGTATTAATTGACACAGCCGGCCGTCTCCATAATAAAGCCCATTTAATGGATGAGTTAAGCAAGATCAAAAGAAGTGTCCAGAAGGTCATTCCCGATGCGCCGCATGAAGTTTTATTGGTGTTGGATGGATCTACCGGTCAAAACGCGCTGGAACAGGCTAAACATTTTACCGCAGCAACCGATGTTACCGCACTTGCAATAACTAAGCTGGACGGAACGGCAAAGGGTGGTGTTGTTTTGGCTATTGCCAATCAATTTAAAATACCTGTTAAGTTTATTGGTGTTGGCGAAAAGATGGAAGACCTTCTTGTTTTTGATAAGCATGAGTTTGTAGACAGTCTTTTTAATTTGAGCGACAAAGGCTAAGGGTTTATTCTCCTCCAGATATAAACTCTTTTTGCGCTGTCCTTAAAAATCAGGTCGAAGTCCTTGTTGATCATTTCTCTGAAATAGACATTTTCGGCACTGCTGTCCGCAAAGAATTCCAAATCGGTTGACTGGCTTACAATAACATTGGGTTTCACCCGCTCCATCACAAATTTTAATTCATCCAGCGATGTTTTTGATGAATCTCCAAAATATTTAAACAGGTATGGCCGTGAAATATTGGAAGGATGGGTTGTGCTCCGGGTTAAGGGATATTTATCCAACAGCCAATAGCCAATATGATAATCTGCAAAGAAAATTTTTTCGTTATTAAGTTTTTCGCTCTTTAATTCATTGACTGCAATAAAGCCTGGTCTCTGGTATTTGTTTGAATGGCTGAGCTTATCGGAAATTAATTTGTAATACTCTGAAATACTTTCAAAACTGATTAAAAAAATAATGATTGCTGCAACACTCAATTTTATTTGAACGGGTTTCTTCGGAAGAATTCCAAACACAAGCAATAAAATAAAAGGATAGACCTCAATGAGATAGTGTCCGTTTATAACCCCGCTTGAATAAAAAGTATAAATAGTCCCGACTAAAATGGCAACGCAGTAATAGACAAAACTTTTTTTATTGCCGGATCTTTTTAATGCAAGACCCGAAATAACCAATGCGAACGCAATAATCCACCAGGTTGATTTTAACTTCTCAATTGCTGCCACCCGGGTGGCCCTTCCATATTCCAGCGGGGCAAAAAAAACGGAGTTGACGAACAGACTTAGTTTTTTCTCAAAAACAAAGGGAATGGCAATGGCAATAACCGGCAAAGCAATTCCAACAAAAAGATAAAAGCCCGGCTTAATAATCCGAAGCAAATCTTTCCTGTTTTCAATGATAAAAACAAAAATCAAAGCCGCAATTGCATATCCATAATTGAGTTTGCAAAGAATAGAGCAGCCAAAGGCAATTCCTGCGATCAATACATTTTTTAAAGTATTTTCTTTCAGTAAAAACAGAAGGCCGATTAGCATAAACAGTGCTGCAAAATGTTCGGACATCACTCCCTGCAAGCTTCCAAATTCACTGCTTAAAACAACATACCCCAGTGCGATCAAAAAACCGTTTTTTAATGCGGCCTGTTTTACAATTTTCATTAAAACGATTGCCGATAGAAAAACGACAATCAAACCCAAAAACCGGATGGCAAAAAAAGAATGCGGGAAAGCCTTTTCAACCAAAGCAAAAAAATAAAATAGCAACGGGGGTTTCAGGTCCCACAAATGATCATAAGGCAAATGACCATCTGCTATACTTTGTCCCATTAAAATAAAAGTGCTTTCGTCTTTATCAATGTAATCGCGAAAGAAAAAAGGAAAGCGAATAAAGAATGCGGTAAGAAATAAAAATATCTCTACTCGATATTTATTAAAAAAGGAGGTTTTAAAACGCATTCACTTCAATTATGCCAGAGGCTGCCAAAGATAGTTTATCAAATCCTAAACAAGATTCGGCAGGCAGATTCTTACCTTTGCGGCTCTTCATGAAAGCAAAAACTTTAAAAAAGGACAAGGTCAATATTATTACACTGGGCTGCAGTAAAAACATGGTTGACAGTGAAGTTTTAAGCGGGCAGCTTAAGGCAAATGAAATTGATGTGGTGCACGAGAATGCAAAGACAGATCACAACATTGTTATTGTAAACACTTGCGGCTTCATCGATAAAGCAAAGGAAGAAAGCGTCAATACCATTCTGCGCCAGGTGGAACTGAAGCAAAAAGGAAAGCTCGATAAAGTTTATGTTACCGGTTGTTTGAGTCAACGTTATCGTGAGGATCTGGAACAAAACATTCCTGAAGTAGATGCATGGTTCGGCACAATGGAGTTGCCGCTTATTCTTAAAAAATTTGAGGCCGATTATAAAAGTGAATTGCTTGGCGAACGTTTGTTGGCCACTCCTCAGCATTATGCTTACTTAAAAATTTCCGAGGGCTGCAATCGCACTTGTGCATTTTGTGCCATCCCGTTAATGCGTGGACAGCACGTGAGCCGTTCCATTGAAGATCTGGTGAGAGAAGCCGAGCATTTGGCAGGTTGTGGTGTAAAGGAAATTATGTTGATTGCACAGGAACTTACTTACTACGGATTGGATCTTTACAAAAAAAGAATGCTTCCAGATTTGTTGAAACGATTGAGCGATGTAAAAGGTATTGAGTGGATACGTTTGCATTATGCTTATCCTCATAAATTTCCACTGGAGATTTTGGATGTAATGAAAGAAAGACAAAACATCTGCAATTATCTGGACATGCCTTTGCAACATGTTTCTGATAATATGTTAAAAGCAATGCGGCGGCAAATTACAAGAAAGGAAATGGAGGAATTGCTTTTGCAGGTAAGAGAAACCATTCCCGGGATTTGTTTGAGAACAACATTGATTACAGGGTTTCCCGGTGAGACTTTGGATGACGTGGAAGAACTGAAATCATTTTTGGAAGAACAACGCTTTGAACGCGTTGGTATCTTCACTTATTCGCATGAAGAAAATACTTCCGCGCACAATTTAGTTGACGATGTTGCGGCCAATGAAAAGCAAAGAAGGGCTGAGGACATCATGTCGGTTCAGCAAGAGATCAGCTATGAAAAGAACCAGGAAAAGATTGGGCAAACCTTCAAGGTTCTGGTCGATAAAAAAGAAGCCGGCCGTTATATTGGTCGCACTGAATTTGACAGTGTTGAAGTGGATAATGAAGTGATCATTTCCTCGGATAAAAAATTGCAGACAGGAGATTTTTACGATGTCCGCATTACAAAAGCTTTCGATTATGATTTGGAAGGAGAGGTGGTTTCTAACTAATTCCTAATTTCTTTTCAACAACCTTTTGCCGTTTGAGCCATTTGGGAATAGGTTCGGGAAAATAAAGAGGTTCTACTTTTTTTCCCTTTTGTCCCAACGATTTTGCAAGTGCATTGCTCAATCTTGCAGCTGCCTGATTTTTTCCTAAGAGTTTTTCCGTTTTTTTATGGTACAAATCCTCAAATGCCGCAATGCCTTTCTTAATTGTTTTGAGTTCATCTTCGTACCAGGTTAATTTGCGGTAAACGATCATTAAACGGTTATAAGGTTGTTCTTCGTGAGGCTCTGCTCTAATGGCTCTTTCATAAATTTTTGCAGCTTTTTCCAACTCACTATTTTGTTCAGCTTCTTTGGCTTCAATCATTAATTCATGGTATGATTTTGCAACGTGTAAAGCCATAGGTTTTTTAAAGTTCAGTAATAAAAATATGCCAGATCATGGTGTGATGAGATGATTATTTACTTGTAACCCATCATCGTTTGTGATTAATTCTTACATTGTATTTCTTTTAAACACCTAACCAAACAATAGAATCATGTCTACAAAATTTTTTCTGTTAAGCTGCTTTTTAATTTCCTTTATTGAAATGAACGCTCAACAAAAAGCCAAGCCTGAGGATACGGAAATATATTCTCCCGTTCCCAAAACAGTTGATCCGGGAAAGCCCGGCTGTACTGCTCCTTCCGATGCTGTCGTTTTATTTGATGGAACGAATTTAACCCAATGGGTGAGTGGGAAAGATACAACGCAACCTGCAGGTTGGACCTTGCAAAATGGCGTGATGAAAGTAAATAAACAAGCAGGCGATATTCAAACCAGGCAAAATTTTTTAGATTATCAATTGCATCTTGAATGGAGAGTTCCTGAAAATATTACAGGTAGCGGACAAGCCCGTGGCAATAGCGGAATTTTTCTTGCCTCGGTTTTTGATGGTGGTTATGAACTGCAGATTCTCGATAGCTACAATAATTCAACTTACGTGAACGGACAAGCCGGAAGCGTTTACAAACAATACGTTCCGCTGGTAAATCCAATGCGTCCTCCTGGAGAATGGCAAGTATATGATGTAATTTGGACAGCACCTCGTTTTAAAGCTGATGGAAGTTTGCTTTCGCCTGCCAGGGTTACTGCTTTTTTAAATGGAGTATTGGTTCAAAATAATGTTGCATTAAAAGGTCGCACAGAATACATAGGTCAGCCAAAATATGATGCTCACGGTGCGGCGCCAATTAAATTGCAAGCTCACGGGGACCCGAGTGAGCCAATATCATTCAGGAATATTTGGGTGAGAACTTTGTAGTTCAAGTTAAAAAGAGATACACTCTTTTAATTCTTTTTCAGTGTAAGCAAGGCCGTACTGTTTCAACACATCGGCAGGAACACCATTCCACTGATTTGGGTTGTTGCCCATGTAGCCAACATCTCTTACTCCGATTTCGGAAGTATAAAATCCTGTTGCTGTCAAGTTGCGCATCAAATTAAAAAATGCAACGCCTTGCTTCATTTCAGGTTTTGCTTTTAATGGATAAGCTATGTCATCAACAATTTGAATTCTTTGTGATGGGGTGCAATCTTTAAATGCATTGTTGAAACGCTTGTTACTTTCAATATCAAGCCAACGCAACCCGCCACGCATGGGAGTTTGAAAATCAGGTTTGTCTTTTACAATGAATTCAATAAAATCGGGAACCTTTGCATCGGTTGCACTTCCCGAGACCTGGTCTTTTGGAATGATAATATCACTCAACACGCCAATGGTTTGCATTTCATGTGCCGTAAAAAATTTATCGGCAATTGTTTTTTTGTAGGCATCCAGCTCTTCGGGCATGCGGTTGATCTCAACAAAAGGATCGCCTTTTGCTGCTTTTTCAACAGTAGTTTTTTTATCGCTGTTTTTGCATGCGTCAATTAATACGCCTGTACCAATTGTGCTCCAGGCCATCAGTTTAATTGATTTTCTTCTATCCATGATTCGTTTTTAAATCGTTGATTAAATGTTTCGTTTCTTCATTTCATTTACAATGTTCTCCGATGTTCTCATGGAAAGCGCAAGAATAGTCCATGTAATATTCTTGTCTGCTTGCGATACGAACGGACCACCATCAACCACAAAAAGATTCTTGCAATCATGCGCCTGGCTCCATGGGTTTAGTGCAGAGCGCTTTGGATCATTACCCATTCTGATCGTTCCTGCTTCGTGAATGATGTTGCCAGGATTATGCAAACCATAATTATCTTCTTTCGTATAATCTCCGCCCCATGTAATCACCGCACCCATTGCATGAAGAATTTCAGAGAAAGTTTCCTTCATATGTTTTGCCTGGTTTATTTCATAATCACTGTATGAGGTGTGGAATCTCAAAACGGGAATTCCATATTTATCGACAACATCAGGATCAATTTCGCAATAGTTGTCTTCCCTTGCAATAGACTCGCCGCGGCCGGCCATACCGACGTGGGCTCCGTAAAAAAAGCGATAATCTTCTTTAAGCGACGCGCCATAACCACCTGCTTCTTTTTTCTGACCCCTCACCGCATACTTGCCATTTAAATTTTGTATGTCCCACTGGAATCCATACAAAGGCATTCCAAAACCTCCCCCATATTCTATATGATAACCGCGGGGGAAATCCAGCTTTTTATTATCGAGCCACCATGGTGTATACACATGCATGCCGCCAACACCATCTTCGTTGTATCGTTTGCGGTCAAACAACTCAGGAATGATTCCACCCATGTCTGCACCGGTTGAATCATGCAAATATTTTCCAACCACATTGCTGGAGTTGGCTAGACCATTTGGATGACGCCGGGATTTTGAATTCATTAATAACCGCGCAGATTCGCATGCACTTGCACCGAGAACGATTGATCTGCCGCTTACCTGGTATTCCTGCATTGTGGTTTTATCTATGTAGGAAACACCCGTTGCCAAACCTTCATTATTGGTAAGAACTTCGCGGGCCATTGCATTAGTGAACAAATCAACATTGCCGGTTTTTAGTGCAGGATTGATCAAAACAGATGAAGAAGAAAAATCTCCATACAATCTGCAACTACGTCCACACTGCCCGCAAAAAACGCAACTTCTGCTGCCCGCATTATTAGGTAACTGCATTGGCTTGGTAAGAATTGACAACCGGGACGGTATAACGGGGATGCCTATACCTGTCGCCGCTTTTTTTATAAACAGCTCATGCAGTCTCGGTTTCGGAGGAGGAAGAAAAAACCCATCCGGATCATTTTCCAAACCTTCGTTTGTTCCGAACACGCCAAGCAATTTGTCAATTTTATCGTAGTATGGTTTGATGTCTTCGTAACCAATGGGCCAGTCATCTCCCAGACCATCAATACTTTTTCTTTTAAAATCCTTTGGTCCGAAGCGCAGGGAAATTCTGCCCCAGTGATTAGTCCTTCCGCCCAGCATTCTTGCACGCCACCAGTCCCAATGCCATTTTGAATCGGGATGCTGCGTATAAGGTTCGCCATCAACTTCCCAGCCCCAATAGCACCCGTCGAAATCGCCGAAGGGCCGAAACTTAGTGCTGGCACCTCTTCTTGGCGACTCCCATGGATTTTTGAATTGCAGTGAATCTTTTCGTGGATCATACATTGGACCCGCCTCCAACAGAGCGACTTTCAAACCTGCGGTTGCTAAAACATACGCAGCCATTCCGCCCCCTGCACCCGAACCCACAATAATTGCATCATAATTCTTTGGTTGTTTCTTTACCTGAAAATCTCCCATAAAACAATTCGTTATTCAATAGTGAAACAAATTTTAAAGTTGGAATTTATGTCAAAAACAAAAGATGACATGCTTTGAATAATAAAATGTTGAAAAATAACCAGATGCAATGATAAATTTCAAATAGTCGCAGATTACTTTGAAAAATTATTTAATACTGATATTTTGCAGCCAAAATTGACGTTTAAAGATTTTGTTTAATTAAATGAAAGCACCTCCCCTAATAAAACCTGTTGAAGACTCTGCCTTACGTCCTCTATGGTCGGTCATGATCCCTGTTTACAACTGCATTCAAACTATAGAAGAAACACTTCGTTCCGTTTTGATTCAGGCTCCTTCTGAAGATCAAATGCAAATTGAAGTAGTTGATGATGCAAGTACTGACGGTGACGTGAAGCAATTGGTGGAACAGATAGGAAAGGGAAGAATAAAATATTATCGGCAACCAGTTAATGCCGGCAGTCTTTACAATTTTGAAACGTGCATCAACAGGGCGAAAGGGCAAATTGTTCACTTACTTCATGGCGACGATAGAGTAAGAAATGGTTATTATGAAAAAATTGGTGAACTGTTTGAGGCTTATCCGCACGCAGGAGCTGCATTTTGCAGATATGCCGCCATTGATGGAGAAAGTAAGGTTTTATGGGATCATGGAAAGGAAATGCCCGAAAAAGGAATTCTTGCAGATTGGTTAAATAAAATTGCTTCCCAGCAAAGACTTCAATATTGTACCATTTCTGTAAAAAGAGAAGTGTATGAAAAATTGGGAGGCTATTATGGGGTAACTTATGGTGAGGACTGGGAAATGTGGGTTCGCATTGCAGCACATTACCCTGTTGCTTACACTCCGGAAATTCTTGCCGAATACAGGGTACACAGTAATAGCATTTCGCACCGTGCTTTTTTAGATGCCAGCCACGTAAGGGATATGCGATGGGTAATTAAAAATATTCAAAAATGGCTGCCGGAGGAAACTAAAAAAACCTTTCGCAAAAACGCTGGCAAACAGTATGCTGTTTATTCCTTAGATATAGCAAACAAAATTTGGCACCAGACAGGAAACCGCTGGCTCACGCATAAATTATTAATGGAAGCGGCCCGCCTTTATTTCGGTAAGGAGATGATCTTAAAAATGCTCAAGATTTATACGAAAATGATCATAAATAGAAGGTAATTTAGTCGCCAATCAATAGCTCAAGCATGTCAGAAGCGACGAATCATTGGGAATGGGAAATTGGTCCGAAGACAGGTTTTTCTTTAGAAGAACTGAAATCAGTTTTTGATTACCGGCACCTGCTTTCTGCAATGGTAAAAAAGGAGTTTATTCTAAACTACAGGCAAACCATTTTAGGGCCTGTGTGGCTTTTATTTCAACCCTTG
>Ga0207647_10000046_pt1 | contig 90148 bp, 79 predicted proteins | sample KBSCornC2_FD_184295 | JGI IMG/M metagenome (GOLD analysis project Ga0207647, IMG submission 184295) | Corn rhizosphere microbial communities from Kellogg Biological Station, Michigan, USA - C2 (SPAdes) (version 2) | ecosystem: Host-associated > Plants > Roots > Rhizosphere ...
AGCACCAACTCGTCGCGGTGCATGTTTTGAGGTAAAGAAAGTGCCATAGCCACTGACAACCCACCGCGCAGGCCTCCCCAAACCAATATTGCCACGGCATTTTTCTCAAATTTTATTTTGAACCGCATCAACAGCACGGGGAAGTAAACCGATACCCATCGCGCCAGCAAAACAACAAAAATCATAACAAAAGCTATCCACACTATAGTTGAATATACTTTTATCTGTAACGTTTGCATCCCGATGAGCAGGAACAATATGGCATTAAATATTTCATCTATTAAATCCCAGAACTTGCCGAGATAATCCCAGGAAGTTTGCGAAAGGGCAATACCCCTAACCTTTGAGCCAATGATGATACCGGTAACAATTATTGCTAAAGGGGCAGAAACATGGAGTTTGTCGGCGACGGTATATCCGAGGGTAACAGTGGCTAAAGTGATCAATACTTCTACACGATAATTAGCTATGGACTTGATAAAGAAGTAAGCAACATATCCCATTATTGCACCAAACAGGATACCTCCGCCGGCTTCCTTCAGAAAAAGCAGAATAGCATTGGTTGCCGAAAAACCACTTCCGTTGCCGGTGGCAATTTCAAAGATTGTCAGAAAAACTACGACACCTACTCCATCATTAAACAATGACTCACCGGTAATCTTCAGTTCAAGCGATTTAGGGATGCCAGCTCTTTTCAATATGGCCATCACTGCGATCGGATCGGTTGGTGACAGTAATGCGCCAAAGAGCAGACAGGTGATGTAAGGTATTTGCACTCCGAACAGTTGAAAAAGATAATACGATAACAAGCTGACCAAAAAGGTGGAAATAAATACGCCTATTGTGGCTAAAATCAGCACAGGCCAAAATTCCCGCTTCAATTTGTCAGCATCAATATGAATCGCACCGGCAAATAGCAAAAAACTGAGCATGATCTTTAACAAGACCTGCCCGAAATCAATATTGGCAACTACTCCATGTGCCCGGACTGAAAATGAAGGGAATATATTCCCAAGAATAACGATGAGAATGGACGAAAACAAAGCCAATACCATGATCCCGATGGTTGGCGGCCATTTTATCCATCGGTCGTTCACATAGGCAAATAAAGCCGCCAGCGTGATAATGATAGATATGATCTGGTAGGCTGCCATGCGACTTACAGTAAACGCCCTAAAATACTGTTTTGGGGTGGTTATTGAAAGGTTTGCAGGAGTTTTAAAAGTTAAAGATGCGAAATCTACCTTTCTTTATAACCTTTACAACTCTTGCAACCTATCTACTATCCCATTTCAAGTTTTACAGAAGTAACAACAGAATATTTATTATTTGGTAAGCTTCAGCATCACCACATCATGTGACGGTATGGTTTGCTTAAATGCTTTTTGCGTAGTACCAATGTCTTTGTGAGCCCAAAGATCCCGCAGTTTATAGCTGGTTTTGCTAAAATCGACATCAGTATTTGATGTTTTATCCTTTATCATATGTGCCGTCCAATCAAAGCTGACGGTTTGTGAACGATCTGAACGGTTCAGGAACAGAACAGCCAGATCGCCTTTGTCCAATGGTTTAACCAATATTTCAATGCCATCAAATTCATAATATCTGAAGCACTCCATACCCATGGGATCCTGGTCAACAGCAATTGCTTCCTTGTTAGTCAGAATAGTTTTGGTCGCGTCCGACATAGAATGCAGGTTATTGCCCGCCATCAGCGGAGCCGCCAGCATACACCAGATAGAGAAGTGCGACCGGTCTTCTGCAACGCTCATTCCATTACCTACTTCCAGCATATCTGGGTCGTTCCAATGGCCTGGACCGGCATATTGCCTAATGCTGTCCTGCTTATCCAGGATATTCAGCACACTTTGCGGTGTCCAGCCACCTTTGGTAAGACTTTTATCAAAATAAGGGCCTATATCGCCGGTCGATCTCCAAAGCTGACCTGCTTTTGCACCCCATACCCATGGGCGGTTAGTTCCCCATTCGCATAAGCTGAAAACTATTGGCCTGCCGGTAGCTTTCAGCGCTTTGCTCATCAACATATATGACTCACGCGCGTTTTGGCCTTCGGCATTGCACCAGTCGAACTTCAGGTAATCAACACCCCATGATGCATACAAACGGGCATCTTCATATTCGTGACCACGAGTGCCGGGATAACCGGCACAGGTTTTTGTACCGGCGCAATTGTATATTCCGAATTTCATCCCTTTCGAATGCACATAGTCGGCAAATTCTTTCATGCCCTTAGGAAACTTTTGAGGATCCGCCACCAATTGCCCATTGGCATCCCGCTCCATGCTCATCCAGCCATCGTCCAAAACAAAGTAAGTATATCCTGCATCGCGCATGCCTGATGACACATAAGCATCCACCATACTTTTCAGTAAGGGTTCATCTATTTTAGTTTGAAAAATGTTCCAGGTATTCCAGCCCATAGGCGGTGTTGGGGCAAGGTCTTCTGATTTTTGCGCAAATAACTGGATGCTTGCCAATAGCAAGGCAAATAAGGTAAACAGTCTTTTCATTTTTAAAATTGGTTTATAATTGATTCACCAAATATAATGTTTTGTTGACAGTTATCAATTGGTCTATGATCAGTTGACCGGTGACTGGTTAATCGGTGACCAGAGACGAGTTAACTGATTAACTGATAACTAATATCAAAGCAAAACATTTGAGAATCAGGCGGGTTTTTAAGTATATTAATACCAAATTTCAACTATCAGAGTTTACCAGAAGGTACTTTATGTTTACGAAAAATCATTTTTCAGTCCCGGTTCGTAAGTTTTTAGAGCGTCGATGTCGTTCATATCTTCATAAATAATACCTTTGCCCCGTTAATGAGCACCATAGACAAATCACCTGTACCTGCTGCTAAAAAGGGCCCACCGTTTAAGGCGCGCCTTTCAAATGCTTTTGTTGCGCTTTATAACATCAATAATTTTATACTGCGATTTTTCAGAGAGGCATTTGTACCGCCGTTTGAGCTGAAAGAGGTTATGAGGCAATGTTACGAAACCGGTGTTCGTTCATTCACACTGATCACATTTACGGGCTTTATCACCGGCTTAATTTTCACCAAACAGTCGAGACCCTCTCTTCTAACTTTCGGAGCACAGTCATGGTTGCCCTCATTGGTGTCTATAGCGATCATGCGGGCTTTGGCACCGTTGATAACCGCGCTAATCGCAGCGGGAAAAGTTGGGTCGAGCATTGGGGCCGAGCTGGGATCGATGCGTGTAACCGAACAGATTGATGCTATGGAGGTGTCGGGGACCAAACCATTCAAATTCCTGGTTTGTACCCGGGTATTGGCAACTACACTTACAATACCCATATTGGCTACATATACAGGTTTTATTGCGCTATTGGGCGGATATTTGAACGTAGCCGTGAACGAAGGTACTAGTTATACTACGTTTATGGAACAGGTTTTTGAGCCGCTTACATTTGTTGATTTTGTAGCATCTTTGGCTAAGGCCATTGTTTTTGGATTTACAATAGGAATTGTAGGTTGTTACCAGGGGTATTATTCTACTAAAGGGACCGAAGGCGTAGGTAAAGCGGCAAACGGCTCTGTTGTAACCGCCATGTTTTTAGTATTTGTTGAAGAAATTCTGATCGTACAAATAGCCGGCTGGTTCCGCTAAATTATGGAGAAAGGTAAAGCAAATATCGATTATAACAGCAAAGTGATCACCATCAGAGGATTAGAAAAATCCTTTGGTGATTTTGAGGTATTGCGCGGTATCGACCTTGACCTGTACCAGGGTGAAAACCTGGTAGTGCTTGGCCGTTCAGGAACAGGGAAGTCAGTATTGATCAAGATCATATCCGGTCTGCTAAGAGCTGATAAAGGCAGCGTGAATGTATTGGGCTGCGACATGAATACTATCACCGACAAAGAATTGCAGGAATTACGGATCAAGGTCGGTTTTTCATTCCAGAACAGCGCACTATATGATAGCATGACTGTACGGAAAAACCTTGAATTCCCGCTGGTTAGGAATAAAAAAGGTATTTCAAAGAGCGAAGTCGACACGTCTGTAGAACGTGTATTAGATGCAGTAGGGCTGTTGCAGGCCATTAACCAGATGCCATCCGAATTATCAGGTGGTCAGCGTAAACGCATTGGCATTGCGCGTACCCTCATACTAAATCCCGAGATCATGCTGTACGATGAACCGACAGCCGGGCTAGACCCCATTACTTGTATTGAAATCAACGACCTGATCAACGAGGTTCAACAGAATTTCCATACTTCGTCGATTATTATTACACACGATCTTACCTGCGCAAAAAGTACCGGCGACCGGATAGCGATGCTGCTCGAGGGACAGTTTCAGCGTGTTGGATCGTTTGAAGAAGTATTTAGCACGAATGATGATCGTGTAAAACCATTTTTTGAATATAACTTTATAGAATAGCTACTAGCCATAACATATGGACGCAACAGAAAACAGGAAAGCAATTATAGTCGGCATATTTTTAGCCCTTGGCCTCATTATATTTATAGTGGGGGTGCTCACTTTGGGCAGCGCACAAAAAACCTTTAATAAAAGCATACATGTTAGCGCAACCTTCGATGACGTCGCAGGATTGAAAAAGGGGAACAATGTATGGTTCTCGGGCGTGAAAGTAGGTACCATCAGCGATGTACGTTTTTCGGGGCCATCTAAAGTGGATGTGAAGATGAGCATTGATGAGTCTTCTCAACCTTACATCCACCATGACGCCGGCGTAAAGATCGGCTCTGATGGTTTGATCGGTAATAAGATCATTGTGATAGAAGGTGGTAGCCCGCAAGCCCCTGTTGTGCAGGATGGTGATCTGTTGCAGGCCGAAAAAGTGGCCTCAACTGATGATATGCTGAAAACCTTGCAGCAAAACAATGAGAACCTGCTATCTATAACCAAGGACTTTAAGCAACTGAGTCATAAAATACTACAGGGCAAAGGAACAGTAGGCGCTTTACTGGCCGACAGTACTATGGGCATTCAATTGAAAAGCACCATGAGGAACCTTGCGGCCACTTCGCAAAGCGCAGCTCAAATGGCAGTTCAATTGGATAATTTCAGCAAAAAGGTAAACACCAAAGGCGGCCTGGCTGATAAAATGCTGACTGATACCGCTACATTCAATAAAATACAGGCATCAATAGCCCAACTGCAAAAAACCGTAAACAGCGCAAGTGAATTAACTCAAAATCTGAATACTGCGAGCAAAAAGTTGACCACCACCGATAATGCGTTGGGTGTGTTGCTGAATGACCCAAAAGGCGCCGAACAAGTAAGAACTTCGCTAAACAATTTACAACAAAGTTCTATTAAACTAAATGACGACCTGGAAGCTGCCCAGCATAATTTTCTGCTGAAAGGTTTCTTCAAGAAAAAAGCCAAAGCGCAGGCGGATAGTTTGAAGAAGGCTGCCGGAGGGAAGTGATCGTTGTTAGGGATTAGAGATTAAAGGTTAGAGATTAGTTGAATGGTGGTAACTTTACAACCTTTCAACATTACAACATTACAACTACAATGAAACCCGGAGATAAAGTAATATGTATTGATGCGAGGATCGATCCGGAAAAGGCGGAGGAGATCAGCAGGGATTTTGAGATCTGGATCACCAAGGATAAGGAATATACCATCCGCGAGATATTAGAGAACGACGGAATTGTGCCAGGCGTACTGCTGGAAGAGGTTCATAATTTCCCAAAATACTTCAAACTGTTAAACCGTTTCCAGGAACCGGCTTTTGCATTGTGGCGTTTCCGTAAGCTGAGTTACGCAACAAGCCAGCAAGAAGAAGAACAAGAAGCAGAATTGGTGGAAGTCGGCAAGCCGGGAGAAGAGCAGCCAAATAGTTTTTAAGAAAATTACTGTCCTAACCATTGTGGTGAGGAACGACGTTATATTTTGTTGATTTAAATGGAATGCGATACATTTAGAGAAATAATATATTTCTTAACGAATGCCTGCAAGCCTAATCGCAAATATCTATAACGATTTCCAGTCGAATTATGAGGACAATCCTCAATTTGTTATAGATTTTTTTTCAAAATACACTATTCTGTTCAATAACATGAAGACCTTTAATAATAAGGGTGATCTTCTTGATTACATAGAATTGTCGACATTTCTTTCAAATGCACTTTTCCAAAAAAACCGATATAATGAAATTATTGATACCCTAAATAGAGCGTTGCCCGTTATTGACCAAGAAATAACCAGGTTATCGGCCAGTGAGTTTAAAGACAAATATTATACACTCTTTTCAATTAAAGGGCAAGCCAGCTATAGGCTTAAGGACTATGAAACAGCGACGCCAATATTTAAGGAGTTAACGATTTATGATCCTAAAGAGGAGAATTATAAAAATTGGCTCAGAGATTCCTTGTTTAGAAAAAGGGAGAGGCTTTTGTTAGTTATTTATATTGTGTGCTCGTCTGTTATTTTGTTGGAAATCATACTTAGATTTTTAAATATAGCGCCTCCCAGATTCAGAACATTTTTATTGATTCCTGCTGTTATTGGATTAATAGGAGCTTTTGCATATAGCTCATTTATTGAAAAAAGTCTTAGAAAATCTAAATGAATGGCGATAAAACAGTGCCGCGATCTATGGGAACGCCTTTGATTATTCGTATCCGCACAGTCAGTAATAGCTTTGTTCCTAGTCGTGGCGGCCTATCTTTTTATTTCTTCTCCAACCCATACTCATCCTCCACATCAATTATTCGCAATTTCTTATTGCCATCACTGAAATTAAAGAAGAAGCCAAATCTCGGGTCAAAAAACTTGCTCTCGCCAAGAGCATTTAGCTTTAGTTTCTGACCTCGGGTTTCCAGCCATAGGTTACCATCATTTTTGGTGCAAACAACAGTAATTCCATCTGAACCAGAATTGTAGGTTCCGGTATATTGATCCAATTGCTGATCATTCAATTTAATGGCATTAAAAGTTGGAACAGAATAGGGTTCATTGAAACAAATGGCCCGGACACCATCCAGTATATAATTTTTTGAATAGACCTCGCCATTGGTGCAGTATGAAATGGCCAACTTATCAGCGGGATAGTAAGAAATAGAAGAAGCAAATCCCTCTGTCTTTCCATTATGACCAAAACCGGGATGCTTTTCCGATCCATAGGGAAACATGCCCATACCATAACTGTCAACCATAGTTTTCATCTGATCCAGGCTTTGCTTACTGACCAACTTATAGGTAAAAAGAGCATTTATAAACTTCAGCATATCCGATGGTGTTGAAATGATCGCACCGGCGCCGCCAAAGTCATCCAGATAAGCGGGCTTTTTATCCTTTACCCATTTGTAGTCAAAGTATTTATAAGAGGCACATTCGTCGCCAACATAAGTACTGCCATTGGTCCCATAGTAGGTATTTTCAAGATCGATCTTTTTAATAATCCGCTCATCCAATAACTTCCTGTATGGTTTCTTGGTTATCTTTTCGATTATGTAGCTCAATAACAGATAGTTGGAATTATTATAATCCGCTTTTGCATTGGGCTCAAAATCGGGTTTTTGTTCCGATATCATTTTTAGCAATTCCTCATGTGTTTTTGGCGTATCCTTCCAATCATCAAAATGTGTATTGTTGTTATTAGTAAAATTTGGCAACCCGCTTCTGTGACGCAGCATATATCTTATTGTAATACGTTTTGCGTTAGGCAACGACGGGAAAAATTTGGCTAGCGTATCATTCAGTGAAAGTTTATGCTCACCGATCAATTGAAATACCATTACAGCTGTGAACATTTTAGTAATTGAACCGATGCGATATTCCGTTTTCTCACTTGCCGGAATCGTATCATGCTCATTCATTACCGCATTTCCGATCACTTTTCGGTAAACAATATTGCCGTCTTGGGAGATAGCAATGCTACCCATAGCCAAGTTTTTCTTACTCAAAATATCAAACAGGCTGTCCAATCTTTTTGAGTTGACATTTTGTGCATGCAAATGAAAAGCAAAAAAGGTAAGGACACAAAGGAAAACAAGGCGAGGTAATTTCATGATATTCAGCATAGATTGACGAGGCTTAAGATAACAAATAATTCCTGTGAAACTAAAAAAGGCGCACCGATTAATCGGTGCGCCTGCATTGTGATAAAGGTAAAGATTACTCAGTTCTGTTCTCTGTATTATCGTCTTTCTTTCTAGGCTGATCTTTAGCCTTCCCATTCTCGGCTTGCAGTTTTTTCAGCATTTCGTTACCGATCAGCGCGTCGATCATGCCGCCACTTTCGCCATTTTTACCACTGACCAATATTTCAGGGACCAGTTTAATATTGTTGCTGGCCAATGTTTCGGCCACGCGAACAATGGCATACTGTTCTGAACCCATGGCCTGTGTTTTCTGCTTGGTAACTTCGGCTTCGGCCAAACCGATGGCTTTGATCTTACCAGCTTCGGCTTTACCGTTTACCTCGGTGGCGTTGGCATCTGCAGTGGCGTTTACTGTTTTCACTTCAGCATCGGCTTTGGCATTGATGGTTTTCACCTTAGAGTCAGCCTCAGCATTAATGGTTTTTGATTCAGCTTCACCTTTAGCTATGGCAACTTTCGAAGCGGCCAATTGGGTGTTGATCTCTACCTGGCGGGTTGATTTCACCACTTCAGGTTGCATATCGGCACCGGCTTTGGCACTTTCAAACTCCTTACGCTCCACCTGCGCATTACGCTGAATTTCGTAGGTGATCTTTTCCTGTTCGGCCAGTTTACGGTCGGTCAGTGTTTTCATCAGCGCTTCCGGAGGAACGATGTCACCGATCAGCGTATCCACGCCTACCACGTTATAATCACTCAATACTCTGCTGATATGATTTTTTGCATCATCCTGGCGTTGTATACGGTTGGCCAGGAACTCGATCACGTCACTCTTTTGTGCCGAGTTACGGAAATAGTTGGCAATGGTCGGTTCCAATACTTGCGAAACCAGGTTGCGCATATTACCAAAACGTGCGATCACTTTCGGAGCTTCATTTCTTGGTATATGAATGATCTGAGACACGTCGAGATTGAATGTAAAGCCGTCAGACGAACGAACTGTGATAGTACACAGGTTCTTATCCAGTTCATGTGCCTCTGTACGGCTATTGGCCCAGTTTAATACAATGTTTGTTGTAGGTACAACTTCTACCGCATGCGTGTAAATATTCACCGGGTGTTTACCTGGGTCGAGCGGCTCGTCCCATACACCTTTCTGGCTTTTCTTTACAATATTACCATGCTTAAAGCCGTCGCCGCTGGTATCTTTACCCTCCGGCCCAACGAAGGAGTTCACCACACCAACGTAACCGATCGGGATATAGATCATATCTACCTGCTCCACAATTACAAACCATGGGTTCAAGTAGTAAGTACCGGCCAGGATGACGTCCTCCTGTAAACCTTTCATACCGCCCGCATTGATGAATGCGATAGGATCCTGGTAGTTTTTATGCCCGACTACCGATACGCCTGCGATCTCGCCTTTATCCAATGGTTCACCATCGAGTGTGGTCACAATACCTACTTTATTTTCTTGTATCTGGGTGATAGGCACCATCTCTATATCAAACAAAAATGCGTTGATACGATAGCTACCCGGAGTAAGGAAAGCGGCCTGCGGACCTTTTTGACCGCCATTATCCAAAAACGCAATTGCATCCTGAAACTTATCGCAATCTACTGGCTTACCTAATACACGGCCGGTGTCTAATGAAGCACCGTCTTTTGCCTTAACCAAGCCTAGCTTGTTCTGCTCGATAACAATAAAGGGTTGCATAATCACTGAATATTGCCATGGCCACATGCCCCAGTATAAACCAGGTGCAAGCGCTTTACCCTGCATGCCGGCTTCGCCGTTGGTGGCAATGATACGGCCGTCGGGAAGTCGTTTATTGCCCGAGAGCACATACTTTTTAATAACCAAACCAACACGGTCGTCGGGAACGATAACCATACCAAAGAAAACACGGAGTACAAATTTGTACGCCACAAGAAGTACGATGACAGGCACAGCCCACCAAAGTAATTGGATCAAAAAATTGTTCATATTATTTGTTTAGATTTTTTAACGGAGACCTTAAGGTGCGGACTCCTCACAAAAACTTATAGCTTGTTGAGACCTTAGCTATATAGCACCCTTTAGAGATATTGCATTTTACTTTGTTACACATTGTGACAGGATTTATTTTGTCAAATATGCTTTTTGAATTCCTTATTTACAATAGTTCAGGCGCGGCTTTCGTATTAAATTATTGTGAATCATTTGATTGCCGGTCATACGTTCAATTGGCAAAAAACCGGCAAATATTTTAGCTTTAGAACATTATGATCAGATCATTTATCGCAAAGAATAAATTCATTGCAGCGACCATTTTATTATGCATGCTAGCTTCGTGCCAGCTTTCTATAAAACCTGAAACCTTGTACGGCAAATGGAAATACGTAAAGATCGAGAACAATAGTGTTGCAAACATCACCAACGTTACATCAGAACAACTGGAAGCAGAATCACCCTATATCAAATTTACCAAAGACAGTTTGATGATTTGGTGGGGCGGTAAGGTGCTATCGCACGGGACTTATAAGATCGATGATAACCAGATTCAGTTTAAAGAAATTCAACCGGGCGGTAAAATCCGCGAGTTCCCCTTCATTGTTTCCAAACTGGATAACAAGAATTTGGTTTTTGAAACTAAGGGGGATGATGGATCGAAAGTGACAGCGGTTAGAGAAAAGTAGCAATTGCAGTGGTAATTAACATTCACTCCGATGACTAATGACCGGTGACTAATGACTTTTTTCAGATAAAATGGTGATAGTTTAATCCTAACTTGCACTTAGTAGTAAAGAACAAGCTTATGCCAGGATTTAAATTTTCAAACCGGACAGCAGAGGAAAGGGAAAAGCTTTTTATCAGTCTTTATAAAAATGCATTTCCCGTCGTGGCGCGATACGTGAACAAAATGGGCGGAACGTTCGATGAGGCGAAGGATGTTTTTCAGGATTCGCTGGTGATTTACTACGAAAAGTCTGTTGAATGCTCCTTCGAGCTGAAAACAAATGAGAAGGCTTACCTTTTAGGTATCGCCAAACATTTATGGCTGAAACAACACCGGGATAATTCAAAGCTGACTCCTATTGATGGCTTGGAAATAGAAAGCGAGGAAACTGCCCAAGCATCCGACAAAAAAGTCCTCAACTTCCTACAAACTGCAGGCAAAAAGTGCATGGACCTGCTGCGATCATTCTATTATGACGGATTGCAGCTTGCTGATGCTGCCGAATTGTTTGGATTTTCAGGCGTACGGTCGGCCACTGTACAGAAGTACAAATGCCTGGAGAAAGTAAGGGAAACTGTTAAACAAAAAGCATTAACCTATGAGGACTTCGTTGATTGAGACCGAACAAATAGAGGCGCATCTGATGCGGCGATCAGAACCGGGCGATCAGCTTGTGTTCGAAGCAAGGTTGTTGCTTGAATCTGAGCTGCACGAGAAAGTGCAATGGCAGCAGGAAGCTTACCGCATGGTAAGACTTTATGGCCGCGATCAGCTAAAACAGGAGATCGAAGCTGTTCATCAGAAATTATTTTCGCAAAAGGAGCATACGAGCTTCAGCCAAAAAATAAGAAGGTTATTTACTAACCGATAAAAACCGAAATTTTATGAAAATCGACAAGAATGAGTTCCGCAAGTATGCGGTGAGGCATCGCCATGTCCAAAGTTTAGTGGTAGACGATTATATCTCAAAAACCGAAAGCCATGTCACCGCCTCCATGACGCCATATATTACGGAAGAACGCGAGCTGCGGGTGGCACAAATGGATGTTTTCTCGCGCCTGATGATGGATCGCATTATATTTTTAGGGGCAGCAGTAGACGATAACGTGGCCAACATCATCCAGGCGCAATTGCTATTCCTGCAATCCACCGATCCTAAAAAGGATATCCAGATGTACATCAATTCGCCGGGTGGCTCGGTGTATGCAGGGTTTGGCATTTATGATACCATGCACCTGATCGCCCCGGATGTGGCGACCATCTGTACCGGGATGGCCGCATCTATGGCAGCAGTATTGCTATGCTCGGGAGCGGCGGGCAAGCGCGCCGCCCTCACCCACTCGCGCGTTATGCTGCATCAACCATTAGGCGGTGTGCAGGGGCCGGCTTCAGATATTGAAATAACCGCACGGGAAGTGTTAAAAGTCAAAAAAGAGCTATACACCATTCTCTCCAAACACAGCGGGCAGGATTATCAAAAGATACACGACGTATCCGACCGCGATTTCTGGATGATTGCATCCGAAGCGAAAGAGTTTGGGATTATTGATGAGGTACTTGGAAATTGATAGCTGTTTTTCTACCCTCCTTTTTGCCTGCAAAAGGGAGGGTGGTCGAGCGTAGCGTCGATCGGGTGGGTAATATACGAGCGACATCGGCACCCATGCGTTCCAGCTTGACTATGAGTGCGAATAATATTCTTATCTTTAGGGTTATTGTTCTGCTTCATTATCAATAACCTTATTGCATGAACTCAAAGATCGCAAAATGCCTTCCCTTAATAATTTTCATTACGCTAATAACTTCTTGTAATAGAGCAACCAATTATAAAAATGCTTCTATTAATAATGTTAATGGGGAATATTTTATAAAGTTGAAAGGCAAAAGAAACCTAATGGTCCATGACCCAATATCTTTAATTTTAGGCAAAACTTATGAAGATAGTATATTGATTCCAATACCATATCTCAAAGATGGAGCTATTAAAGGAAAAGATATCGTTTTTGGCGAAGGTGAATATAAATACTCCCTTGATGGAAATGTATTTATCGATCATAAGCAATTGAAAGTACAACTACATGATTATGATTCAGTTAAGAAAGTGACGGAACAATTTGTCTGGAATGGTGAGTATTATTTAACCAATCGTTAGCTCAACCCCGCCTTTTGTGTTTTAAATTGGCTAACTATCCTATTTTTGAGAAAAACCTAAAACATGATCTCGCGCGAACAAGCCTTAACATTTGCAAACGAATGGGTGGAAGCATGGAACGCCCACGACCTGCCCCGTGTACTGGAACATTATACCGACGACTTTGAAATGAGCAGTCCGTTGATAATACAAATGGGATTGAGTGAAAGCGGGACATTAAAGGGGAAACAACAGATCGGCGATTACTGGCAAAAAGGACTGGCAAAATATCCTGATTTGCACTTCAAAATAATCGACGTACTTTCGAGCGTAAATTCGGTTATCATCTATTATCACACCATCAACGATAAGCTATCAGCAGAGTTATTTATGTTTAATGATGAGGGCAGGGTGTACAAATCTGCAGGGCATTATAATTAATGCGCCGAAACCGCTGCCGCCGGATCAGCATGCACCGCATGCGCAATATTTCTGCGGCCAATCAATAAAACAATCAAAGCAATCGCTGATGAGCCTGCCATGATGGCAGCCATCGGCGTTGCCGAATGGCTGCTGAAAACGCCCACGCAAGCCGACGCGGCCGCACCAAGTCCCAATTGCATCGTACCCAACAAAGCAGAAGCAACGCCTGCATTTTTAGGAAAAGGAGCCATGGATAAAGCTGAAGTATTCGGATAAGTCATGCCCACACAACATAGCATCAGGAATATCATAGCGATGGTACCTGCCAAACCGAACCATCCGTTTGCTGCACCGGTCAGAAATAGCGTACAAATAATTACCTGCGAAATCAGTGCCGTCCCTACCACCTGCTCGCTCTTGAACCGTTTGATAAGGAGGCTATTCAACTGTCCCGATCCTATAAAGCCAACGGACAGCCCCGCGAATACCCAACCATATTCTTTTTTGCCTAATCCGAATACGTCCATAAACACCAAAGGAGAACCCGCTACATAAGCGAAAAGCCCGCAGAAGCCAACGGCGCCTGCGATAGCATATGTATAAAACTGCGGATTGCGGATAACCAGGAAAAAGCTACTGATGATCGGACCTGGTTTTAACGAATACTCGGGATCGGGTTTATAGCTTTCGGGTAATGTGAAGATCACCGCAATCAATATCAAAACAGCGATACTGAGCAATACTATAAAAACGGACTGCCAACCGAAAGCATCAGCCAGGTAACCACCGGCAGTTGGCGCTATCAATGGCGATGCTCCCAACACCAATACCAGCAAGGCGAATACTTTGGCATTGTCTTTTATAGGGAATAAGTCGCGTACCATAGCTATCGACGCTACCCCGGCAGCGCAGCCCCCTAATGCTTGGAAAAGCCGCATAACAATCAGCATTTCAACCGAGCCTGACAAAAAACAACCAATCGATGCAATGGTGTAAAGCCCTAATCCAATATACAAGGGCCGCTTACGCCCGAACCGGTCCATCAACGGACCATAGATCATTTGCCCCACCGCAAGACCGATAAAATAGCTGGATAACGATAGGTCGACCCTGGATGTGGTGGTATTTAAAGCCTTCGCAATATCCTGGAAAGCAGGTAGGTACATATCAATGGAAAACGGGCTCAGTGCTGTGAGCGTGCCTAAAATAAGTACCAGGAAGAAATAGCGTTTTTGGGTCATAGATAGTGTTGATTATGTCCATGGTTAATAGTCCATAGACCATAGACGAAGATAGTAAGGCTTTTGCAGATGGAAGGTAAAATTTTACCACGGGGTGCGGTTGGATGTGAAGTGGCAGGGAGGGGTTTCTAACCTATGTACGTACTACACTGGTATGATGCGGAAACCCCTACCCCCTTTCCCGAGGAAGCAATCGCACAGGCGCAGCACTTATTTACGAAAAATAGTACGCACATGCAGGGTCCTTTTTAGAAGCCTGTCAAATTTCCTCCCTGGGGAGGGGTGCGGCTGCTCGTGAAGCGGCAGGGAGGGGTTTCTGCTATTGTTCTCTTGTCTAAAATTCTCACAAAACAGCTTGCATGAATTTTTAATTATTACTTTAGCAATCAGGCTGAATCAACCTAAAGCTGCCGAACCAAATGATATTACTTGTTATCCTGTTTTGCATTCTTTTGCTTATCCTGTTAGTGAGTTGGGCAAAAGTTAATCCTTTCCTGGCATTTTTGATCGTTTCTATTACGGCGGGTTTGATACTGGGTATCCCGCTCGATAAAGTCACCAAATCAGTAGAAAAAGGCCTGGGCGATACACTGGGGGCTATTTCCATTATCATTTGCATTGGTGCCATGATCGGCAAGCTGGTGGCCACCAGCGGTGCGGCCCAAAAAATTGCCGAAGTATTGGTAAATGCCTTTGGCGTAAAGCACATACAATGGGCATTAGTAATCGTAGGTTTTATTATTGGTATCCCGCTATTTTATGAAACAGGTTTCGTGCTGATGGTGCCGCTTATATTTTCGGTGGTGTATAAATACAAGCTGCATGCGGTTTACATCGGTTTGCCTATGCTGGCTGCCTTATCGGTAACGCATGGGTTTCTGCCTCCCCACCCATCCCCTTCGGCATTGGTGGCGACATTTCACGCCGATATGGGCAAAACCCTTATGTATGGACTTGTACTGGCAATACCGGCTATTATTCTTGCCGGACCGGTATTTTCGCGAACACTTAAAAAAATACCATCACAGCCGTTGGCCACTTTCCGGGCTGAAGAATTACCGGCGGATCAATTACCAGGTGCATTCACCAGCTTTCTGACAGCCTTGTTGCCTGTAATGTTATTGATGGGTACCACTATCTATCTTAATATCGATCATCAGCAAAGCGCATTTCATAAGGTCGTAGCATTCATTGGCGATGCACCTATTGTAATGCTCACCTCACTCATCTTCGCAACATTTACTTTAGGTATCAGACAAGGTAAAAATATGAAGGAGCTCGGCGTTATTTATGCTGATGCGGTTAAGGATGTGTCCATCATTTTGCTGATTGTCGCGGGTTCCGGTGCTTTTAAAGCAGTGCTTACCGATAGCGGGGCTAATCACCAAATCGCAGATTTGTTATTGAGCTTTCATCTGCCTCCATTGGTGCTGGGCTGGCTCATTGCAGCTATTATCCGTATTAGTTTGGGTTCGGCTACTGTAGCCGGATTAACCGCAGCAAGTATCATTTCGTCTATCGTTCTGCACGATCCATCCATCAACCCGAACCTGATGGTATTGGCTATTGGTGCAGGCAGTCTCACCTGCTCTCACCTGAATGACGGTGGTTTCTGGCTGTTTAAGGAATATTTCAATCTCTCGATCAAAGATACACTTCGCTCATGGACAGTGATGGAAACCACAGTTTCGATCGTGGGTTTGACTGGCGTTATGATTTTGAATGCGGTGATTAAATAACCAAAGGTCATCAGTGCTTTTTTTTCTCAAACTCAACAGGGTCGGGGCCGGCTAAAAGTACATCAACAATACGGTCCAGATCGGGACAGTTTTGGGCGGTTTCTATTCCCAGCTCAACAAGCGCCTGGACATTCTCCTTTGAAGCATCGTCCATTGCCGGATCAGCATCGCCTAAATCATCCGGCTGAATCCTGATATAATTGGCTTCGTTTCCATGGGCTGAGAACATCTTTTGCATATGGAAGTCTGTCACTTCAGATGCTCCCGACATCATAATATCTAATACTGGTTTAATCCAACCCGCTTCTCCCCAGTTTTTGGCATGCTTATACTCGTATCGCTTTTCCTGGCTGCCGGTACCTATCGATACCACAAACATGTCGCTTGATGTGGGGTTCCCCTTAGCGTTGCGCACTTCTGAATAGGCACACAATGATGGGTTATTTGCAAAGACGCCCCCATCTATACATGCATAAGAAACACCGCTCATTGATTTTACTAATTCCGTTTCAAAATAGGTAGGCGCGGCGGAGGTGGCCCTACAGACATCTTTTACCATGTAATCAGCCATGTCGCCCCATAAAGCATAATCATGCTGGGCAAAAAACTTGGTTTGCCTCCGTTCTATATCATACGAAGTGATAATGCAGGGCTTTAATAACTCGCTTAATCTCAGACGGGCAAAGTATTTATGCAGACATCCGTCTATACCCTCTGTTTCATACTTTTCACCCAATATACCATCAAACGTAAGTATCTTGTGGCGTATGCTGGAATCGAATATTTTGTCGCCGTTTTCGACGTATAGTTTTACCGCATCTTTCGCCGAGAAGCGGGCGGTTTTCGGGTTATCTGCCGAAGGGCACAACAATACACATGTCAGTATACCACCGGTACTGGTCCCCGCAAAAAAATCAAAGAAATCGGAAATCTTTGCCGCGGGATTTTTTGTCTTTTGTTGTAGCTTCGTTTCTAAAGCCACCAGCACCTGGCTCGGTACAATACCGCGTATACCACCGCCATCGATAGAAAGTATTTTTTTCATAGGTTCAGATTTGGGAGGATTTGCAATTAAAGATAGTCTTTTTTAACCAAAAGAAAAGCTGTTAACTCCCATTCTGAGCGACTAACCCGCAGCCGAAGATGGCTCCATTTCCGAAGATTTTTCCTGATTATCAGCAATTACCTTATGTTCCTCAAAATACTTTTTGCGGACAATACTGGACATTTTATGATCACCGGTATGGCTCCAGCCGGGAGGCATGATGATATACAGAAATTTATTTTTTATGCCCGGAGCTTTCGCCACATCTTTGGCTAATAGCACAATCTCGCCAAAATACGCATCGAGAAAGCTATTCTTTTTCATAGGGCGGGTAATGCCATATTCGATAGGTATTTTACGGTCTTCGGGCTGATAGGTATGAAATACCCTGTCCCATATATTCAGCAGATTGCAAAAATTGGTGTCCATATAAATCGGGTTTCGGGCATGGTGAACCCGGTGAAAGGACGGCGTAAGTACCATCTTACCCAGAAGACCAAACCGTGCATCATTTATCAAATTTTCGCCCACATGTATAAATGCTCCCCAGGTGCCATCAATAAACATGATCACAAAAAGCATAGCCGGATTTACGCCCAATAATATGCAAATGGTGGTACGTACCACATCCGCATAGGGCGCTTCTAAAAAGAAGTGTGCATAAGTGACCGACAGATTCATCGACGTAGGCGCATGATGTGTTGAGTGCAGGCACCATAATATCCTCACCTTATGCGCCAGGAAGTGATAAACAAAGTGCGCCAGCTCCCAAACCACATAGCCGTAGATGAACCAGTACCAGGTGAAGGTAGTTTTCAGAATAGCATATTTTCCGAAGAAGCCGATACAGAGGCCAACCATTGCAAAAGAGATCAATCGGCCTACAAGGGAATTGAACACATAAGTAAAAAACGACAGTTTATAATCGATCACTTTAAAGCGTTTAAAGAAGGCGCCGCGGATGATCTCGATAAGCAGCAGAAAAGGAATGAGCGGGCCTAACACGGAAGTAATGCCATGCCAGGTTAGCAACTCATCGTATTTGCCCGATTTCAATATATCGAGCAGGTTACCAAATCCCCAGAAGCCGAGAAACTCGTCCCAGATTGTTTTTAAGAAACTCATTGCAGAAAATCACTATTGGTTACGCTACTAATGTACGCTTAAAAAAACCAAAATATAATGAATATGTTGTAACAATATATCATTTCAAGTAGAAGCTACCATGAGAAAATAGCTATTAAGATTATGGCAGATTACAACATTATATACACAGCCGAAGATAACGAGGATTACTTGTGGAATGGCAACGGCTTTGATTTGCTTGGGAATAAGGACAATGAAAAACTATTGTTCAGTGGCAACAGTTACAGTAAAAAAGACCTCCCCGGCGAATTACAAAAAGCCAGGGATGCAGTCAAACTGAGTTTTCCGACTGATAAGCATATCCGGTTAAAGCAAGTTGAAATACCTGTTAACAGTAAAAGCGATAGCACGGGGCATACCCCGCATATCATCTCCTAAGGTCAGGACTGAATATAGCTTCTTAGTTGCTCTATGGTTTCTTCGTGCGACAGGATTGTTTCGGTTACCAGGTCGTTAATGGAAATAATGCCGCACAGTTCACCGCCCTTAAACACCGGCAAGTAGCGGACATTATTCTCGCTCATGATATGCATACAGGTTTCAACCGAGTTATCGGGGATAAGATGCGGAAGATTGGTAGTCATGATCTCTTCAACGGAGGTTTCATTAGATGATTTGCCTTTTAGTATAACTTTTCTGGCATAATCACGTTCAGTAAGCAAGCCCAGGTATCTGCCATTTTCGTCGGTAACTACCACCGATCCGATGTTGCGGTCATCCATCAGTCTAAGTGCATCTAATACGGAAGTTGAAGAATCAATGGTGATAACAGCGGAGCCCTTGCGCTCAAGGATATTTGAAACTTTTTTCATAACTTACAGATTTAGTGGAGAAAACGGCTTGTACTCAAATATAATAAATCGCTTTCAATACTGAGAACTTTTATTTAAAAATATAAACTATAATATTTAGCTTGGCACCAATTATCACAACTATGAAGAGAACCCGTTTATGGCTGATCATACTGATCTCTTTTTTCACCAGCAATTCATTCGCTCAAACGACTGATACCGGGCGATACTATACTTCTTTTGATAACACAAAAATCTATTATGAAGTAAATGGGAACGGCTATCCTGTGGTGTTAATCCATGGCTTTTGCGGAACCGGTGACGGATGGAAAAAGGGTATTCTTTATAACAACCTGCTCAAAGGCGGCTATAAAGTGATTCTTTTGGATCTGCGTGGCAACGGAAAATCTGACAAACCGCATACCGACGCAGCTTATAGCAATGATGCAGAGGCAAAAGATATTATGGGGTTGATGACCAGCTTAAAGATCAACAAGTATAATGTAGTCGGCTATTCGCGTGGTTCTATCATTGCTTCCCGGCTGCTGATTTTGGATGATAGGGTAAACAAAACCGTTTTGGGCGGCATGGGCGATGGGTTTACCGACCCACAGTGGCCAAGAAGATTGCATGCTTATGCTACTTTAATGGGCAGTAAAAAGTTCCATGAGTTTGATGATATGATGAAATATATCCATTCTGAAAACTTTGATATACCTGCACTGGCCATGCAGCAAAAACACCAGCCAACCACCAGCCGGGCCGAACTGTCAAAAATTACCAAACCGGTGTTGATTATCAAGGGAAGCGAGGACAAAGAAAATGGATCTGAAGTCGGTCTGCAAAGGCTTATCCCGGGATCCAGACTATCGTATGTGCCCGGCGACCATAATACGGCATCAAAAAACAACCAATTTTCGGCAGGAGTATTCTTTTTCTTTCAATACTAACATAATTCTGTAGCGTTTCGCTTGTGGCAATCGTACAGTCGCAAACAACCGGTCAGACTGATTCTGAGGCCTGACAAGGTACTTAGATATCATCATACACATGTAAAGCAAATGTTACATGGCAGACCAACTTGAGGCGTTAAACACATTTGATATAACCAAAAAAATATTATCTTTGGTGAGTTATAGTTCGATTAGATTTTTAGCCTAAGCATTTGCTCATAATTGAGCTTTTCGAATAAGACCCCAGTGATCTCTTTTCGACGTAAACTTTATCCATTTAAGCGAATGTTAAAACGTGTACTAGTTTTAGATGATAATCAGGATATCCTCGACGTTGTTCAGGAAACCTTGTCGTACGAAAAATTTGAGGTAAAAAGCACAGCGGAGAGCGACAAGGTAATGTCGCTTGTGAAAGAGTTCGTACCTGACCTGATCCTGTTGGATTACCGTGTAGCTGGCACCAACGGTGGCGAAGTTTGTCAGCAAATTAAATCGCACCCGGAGTTCAACGATATCCCTGTAATTATCTTTTCGGCATATATTAATCATCAGGATGAAATACTGGCTTACGGATGTGATGCTATTATCAATAAACCTTTTGATCTAACCGAACTTATAAATAAAGTAAACGACCTTATCAACTAGAAACGCTTGTTTTTTTATAAAATCAGCGTTGCATACCCCTTATTAAAAAACTTATTTCTTTTTGGAATTGTTTTATAAACATAAACTACCTATTTGAGAAATTAAGTTGAATAATGGAACGGGAAACTACAACTTTATTTAAACCAGCTACCGTACGTTATTGTCGTAAATGCGGCTCGTCTTATCATTTTCAACTGCACCGCAACTGGTTTGTAAAAACATTGCTCTTTTTTCTCCCTTTGAGGGTATACTTCTGCGCCAAGTGCCAAAAGACCAGGTATGTACTAGTTAAAAAAGAAAAGTGAAGACTCCTGAGTACAATTTTTGTACTAAAAAAAGGAAAACCGCTGTCCTAAAATTCCAGCTGTATTTAAACATATTAACATCCCGAACTTTTTCAGTATCAAAGTATAAACACAACCTGTCGATGGTACAGTTATTGTTGACCAAACCTTAATACTAAGAATACACCTATTTAATATGCGCAGAATTATAGTTGTTGATGATAACGAGGATATCTTAGAAATTATTAAGCTGATACTTGAGGGTTACGATTACGAAGTGGCTACTCTGGCCGACGGTAGCTTATTATTTGAAAAGATCCATGAGTTCAAGCCGGATCTTATTCTGCTTGATATTATGCTGGGCAATATGGACGGCCGCGAATTATGTAAAGCGATGAGGGAAGACGACGAAACCAAAGATATCCCTGTCATATTCGTATCGGCAAGTCACAGTATATCAGAACGGTTTATTGCAATGGGATCTAATGTAGATTTCCTGGCAAAACCTTTTGATATTAATGACCTGATAGACAAGGTTGCTATGAGCTTGTCTGCTGCATAATATTACCTCTCTTGCATTTGGTTATGGTTAGCTGGTCTTTTCTGACCTTCAGTGTTACTTTGCGCCTTTTTGTAATCCAACAAATACTGCTCACAATCCTGTCGATCGAATGTTATCTATTTCTTCACCCCATACCCCCGCAACTTCTTATCAATCTCCTCATTCCACTGTGCCTGTGCTACACGGTCTTGTCCATGTTTTGTTTCAGCATCGTATTGTTTTTGCATGCGGTTTGCATCACGCAGGGCCTCAAGGTATTCTACATTAATAGGCCCGTAAAAATTATCCGTTGGCAGTTTCATTGTCAGTAGCTTCTTTTTATAACGCTCGCTTGCTATTTTTTCGATATCAAAATGCCGTTGTTCGTGATTTAGTATATAATTATCCTTTACCCCCTTTACCCAGCAATCACTTTTGGCCACACTTACTTTAATGGCCATATCCACATAGATGATTCCTTTCACCACCTGATTCCTTTCGGTATAGCCCATTACAGGTAATATTTCTGCCTCGAAATGTTCATCCCTGGGCCTGTCCTTAAAATCAGTCCATGTAAGCGGGCGCCCGGCAGAATAATAGATAGTGTCTCCTTCCGGAGTTTCGGTATAGTCCGTGAACCGCAACTTTACTGCCTTAGCCAACAGGGCATTAGTCTCCGCATTGCTATTGATCCAGGTATTAAAGAAGTCCAGCGTGCCCTCTATCCCTTGTCTTAAAATTGCATCGACATCAACCTGGCTATTTTCCTGCCTGGCGTATCGGATACCGCCGGTATAATCCACCAAATGAATCGTCCGGTAGCTGGCTTGAAGCGAAAATGCGAAGACAATGCTCAATCTTCCGCTGATTTGCCCGTTGGGTTGCTTGGTTTCGGCTATTTTAAACTCTTTCAGCGTGATCATCACCGGTCGCAGAGTGGTATCCCGGTGCAGGTTTCGGGCTATGAATTGTTTGATGGAAGCTACCGCGCCGCCCTTCAAATCCGCCTTTTGCAGGGCAACAGAATGATCAGGATTAGTGACGATCAAACTGGCAACGGAACTGCGGTCTTTACGCTCATCCGCTATATCGGCTATGTAAAATTCCTTCGGGCTAAAATTAATTTTTTCGTCCCGCAGGATAATAGTAACGTTAGTTTTCTGTTTAATAGCAAATGCCCCGCATAGCAAAATACTAACAATTGAAAACATTAAGCCGATACTGCGGTTAAAACACATTGCTGACTGAAATAACTAAATAATAAACCTATTGAGGGGTAGTAAACATTAATAATATCGTCCATAAAGTTTTCCACATCAATAACATACACATTTACCAACCGTTCAGTAAAATAAAAGTGTTATTCACATTTGTGAATTACTTGTGTGGATTGCATTTTTGCGTTATAACTACTTTCGCATATTGATATCTTGCGCTATGACCAAACTGAAATACACCGCTATTATTATTCCTGTATTTTTTACTCTCACAGCCAGAGCCCAGCAAGACCCCTCTTTCCAAATTTACAGAACCTATCACGCCGCATCCGACCTGCTTAACAAAGGTAAGTATGTTGCCGCAGCTGAGCAATTCCGTTTGGTAGAGCGTTCCAGGCTGGAAACGAGCACTCAACCTAAATTTGAGTCGTCACTTACGCTGGTACAGGAAAACTCACAATATTATGAGGCGGTTTGCTCCCTTGAACTGGGGAATGATGATGCAGAGAGCCTTTTCATGAAGTTCATCAAAGAACATCCTGAAAACCCATTGGCTAAGGTGGCATATTTTCAAATTGGTAAATTCTACTTTAAACAGGGTAAATACACCGAGGCTTTAAATTGGTTCAATAAAGTAAACGCCGGCGACCTGATAGGCAGTCAAACCATTGAATATAAATTCCGCAAAGGCTATGCTTATTTTGAAACCAACGATTATAAGAACGCACAATTGCTTTTCAGCGAAGTAAAAAATGAGCAGTCGCCCTATAGCCAGGATGCAACCTACTATTTCGCTTATATAGCTTATCTGAATAAAGACTATCACCTTGCGTTGGTAAACTTTGAAAAATTAAAAAATTCAAAAAAATACGAAGCCAGCTATCCCTACTATATCACCGCAGTTTATTTCCTGGATAAACGCTACAATGATGTGCTCAACTACGCGGTGCCTATTCTAAAGACTACGCATCAACAGCACGAGACCGAAATGCTGCGCATCGTAGGCGCATCCTATTTTGCTAAAGGTGATTACGACAACTCAGTGAGTTACTATAGCCGATTCGAAGACCAGGACCGTGGCAAAACCCAAAATACGCAGGATAGCTACCAGATGGGCTATGCTTATTTTAAGGTTGGCAATTATGCTAAATCGGCAAGTGAGTTAGAAAAGCTGGTTGACCAAAACGATATCTACGCGCAAAACGGTAATTATACGCTGGGTAATGTGTTCCTGAAGATGAAGAACAAGCAAAGCGCTCGTAACGCATTCTTCGTGGCGTCAAAAATGAATTTTGATCCGCAATTGCAGGAAGATGCTTTGTACGAATACGCCAAACTTTCTTACGAACAAGACTTTAACACCCAGGCGCTGGATGCAACAAGGTTATATCTGAAAAACTATCCGCAATCGCGCAGGACTGACGAAGTAAAAGTCTTACTCGGCGAGGAATTGCTAAACTCTAAAAACTATAAAGAGGCAGTTGAAATATTGGAGCCTATTCCAAATAAAACGGCCAGTGCGAGGGCTGCCTATCAAAAGGTGACCTACTACCGCGGCCTGGAATTTTATAACGAACGGGCCTTTGAAAATGCTATCGGTATCTTCCTGCGTTCATTGAAATACCCGTCAGACAAAAAGACTGAAGCCTTAACTGTATACTGGATGGCGGAAGCAATGTTCGAGGTTCGTAAATACGGTGAATCTGTGCAAAACTTCGAGCGCTTTTTGGATATGGACGCCGCGAGCGAAACCGCTGTATATAACTATGCTAACTACGCACTAGCTTATGCGGCCTTCGGAGACGAGCAGTATAAAAAGGCGGCACATTACTTTGAGAAGTTTCTGGCAGGCGGTGAAAAAGACCGCAATACCATTAACGATGCGATCACGCGTCTTGGGGATAGCTACTTTGTTCTAAAAGAATACGGCAAGGCGCGCGAAAACTATGACAAGATCATCGCGCAGCATAGCAAAGGCGAAGACTATGCCTTGTTCCAACGTGGTATGATACAGGGACTGCAGGGCTCGCCTGATGCAAAAATCAGCACGCTCACCGACGTGTTAAACCAGTTCCCGAACTCTGATTATGCGGATGATGCTTCATTTGAGATTGCCTACACTTACTTCCTGAAGAACGATGGCTCGATAGCCAAGCAGGACTTGCAGGCGATGATCGAAAAGTATCCACACAGTAGTTACATACCACGCGCGCTGGTGACTATCGGTTTGATCGATTACAATGCCGGCAGTGACGATCTGGCTGTAGAGTCATTCAAGAAGGTAATAGCCGATTACTCTTCAACCGACGAAGCAAAACAAGCGCTGAAACAAATAGAGAAAATATACACCGATAAGGGTGATGCGCAAACCTTTATAACCTATGCGCAGTCTACCCCTATCGGTAATTATAGTGTTGCCGACCAGGAAAACATCATGTTCACTGCCGCCAATAACCTTTATCTGAAAGGCGATTGGGCCGGAACCATACAAGCTGTAAATGCATACCTTGACAAATTCCCGACCAAACCGATCTATGAAAAGCAAGCGCACTTCATAAGGGGACAAAGTTTGATCAACTTGAAACGTGGCAACGAAGCGGTAGCTGACTTCAATGTAATATTGAACGACTGGACCAGCGCCTACACCGAAAAATCGCTGATCAGCATGGCTAACTGGGAAATCTCTCAGAAGAAATATAATGAGGCCGTAGCTTACCTGAAGAAACTGGAGATCAACTCAGAATATAAAGCCGATTATTCATTCGCGATCAACAATCTGTTGTTATGCTACGCACAAATGAAGAGCCCGGATGATGCTTTGAAATATGCTAAACTGGTCCGTGAATACGAGAAATCATCGCAGGAAGATAAGTTCAAGACAGGTTTATATGCCGGTATAGCTTACCTGCAAAAAGGTGATACCACATCGGCAGTTAAGGAATTTGACTACACCGTAGCCAATACCAAAACCATCGCTGCTGCTGAAGCTAAATACAACATCGCTCAGATAGAATACAACAAAGGCAGATATAAAACATCGCAGAAAACCTGCTTCGATTTAGTAAAAGAGCTGCCAAACTATGATTACTGGGTGGCCAAAACTTATATCCTGCTGGCAGACAACTATGTGGCGCTGAAAGATAACTTCCAGGCCAAAGCGACGCTGCAAAGTGTTATTGACAACTATAAAGCCGACGATGATATTTTGCCGACAGCGAAGGATAAGCTGCAAAGATTAAGTCCGGGAGGCACAAAGGCGACTAAACAAGCCCAACCTAAAAAGGAATCCCAACCAGATACAACTAAACAGGAAACCCAACCGGACACAACTAAAAATTAATTAACAGGATAACAAAGAATAGGAAAAGACAAGCAATGATCAGATCAAGATATATATACGCGCTGCTTACCTTAGTAATAGTATTTTACTTTGCTCCTGCTAACGCACAAAATAAAACTACTACTAAAAAGAAAAAGGCCACCACGGTAAAAAAACCTGCGGAGAAAAAAGCGGCTGCTAAAACATCAGCCGCACAAGACACTACCAAAAAAGGCGGACAGGCAAAAGCTAACAAAAACCAAAATCCGGGCGGACTGTCAGAAGAGGTAATAGTGACTACTGCTTACAAACCGGTGTTGGCCGATGCGGTAAAAATCCGCCGCAATCCTGACCTGGAGGACAAAACGCCATTTAAAGCGCCTTTGACCTACTTCCCGCTAGACAAACGCTTAGAGCGTAATACCGATATCCATCAGTTGGCAGCTATGCAAATGCCAAAGGAGCAGGATTCCATTCCGTCAAATAATTACGCTCGTATCGGGCTGGGTAACTTAAAAACCACTTTTGGCGAGGTATATATCAATAACGGACAAGATCAGGCGATGCAGGTGGGTGGTTATGCCCGTCACCTCGCACAATCGGGCAGTATCCCCAAACAAAATGAAAGCCGTGATGAAGCAAATATATTTATCAAAGGCATTGCTGATGATAACAACATTACAGCGCGCATAGGATATAATCGCAGGGGAACTTATTTCTACGGATTTGATCCGGCCAATCCGCCAAAAGCATATAACCCGTTACAGCAGCATTTCAATACTATTACCGGTGCTCTTGAGGTGGCCAAGAAGTTTAAAGACGAAGAAAACGCCTTTACCTATGCAGCCAAAATAGATGGTTATTTATGGAGCAATGCTTTCGCCACAAAAGAAAATAACATTGTATTAAGCGGCTTCATAAACGAAACCGTTAAACAGTTTTATGCCGGTTTAGGTGCATCACTGGATATGAGCTCGCAAAAGGATAGTGCTTACTCGATCAATAACAGTTTGGTTAGATTAAACCCTTACTTGAAATTTCAGGGAGATAATTACAAAATTGATGCAGGTGTGAACCTGGTAAGGGGATTTGGAGCGACAACCCAGGCCTACATTTTCCCGGCCGCCAGATTGGAATTCCAGGTGATACCAAAATATGTGCGCTTGTTTGCTGAAGTAAAAGGCGATGTAAATAAAACCTCGCTTCGGGATTTGTCGGAAGAGAATCCGTTCCTCGAAAACAATCTTCGCGTCATGAATTCGGTTGCAGGGCTTGATGGAAGTCCGATCAAAAATTCGGTGGACAGGCTTGACATAGCAGCCGGATTAAAAGGCACGCTGGCTCCGGGAGTTGGTTTCAAAGTCACCGTATTCAGAAACAAAGTGAAGAATATGCCACTGCTGCAGCTTGATACTAATTCAAATAACAAAAACCAGTTTGGAATTACATACGATAATGGCACAGCAACTATAACCGGTATCAATGGCGAACTGGATGTAAAAGTTTCGGATGCCGTAAACATATTCGGCAGGGTTGAATACAAGGACTATAAAATGGCAAGCGAAGCCGAACCATGGAACCTGCCTAAATTTAAATTAACAGCCGGCACCCAGCTGCATATCACTAAACAGCTGAGTATCAGTGGAACGTTATTATTCAGAGGTAGTACATTTGACGGCACAACTAAACCTACTTCTATAACTGTTGGAGGTACTACCACAACAACCGCCAATCTCATTCCGATCAGCTCATTTGCTGACCTGAGCGGTGGTGTAGAGTATAAGATAAACAACACGTTTTCAATTTTTGGACAAGCAAACAATATACTGAACAGCAATCCGCAAATCTGGCGCAACTACCAGGCATATGGATTCAACATATTTGGTGGTGTAGCTGCACATTTTTGAGTTGGATGATTTGTGATTTACTGTTACTTTTAGCGGAATGGATTTAGCCGTATATATAAATGAACTATTGGGATTAGAAGGCGAAGTAAATGTGCCGGGAATTGGTCGCTTTGCCCACACCCGCATCAACGGCTACTACAACGAGAAAGAAAACAAGTTTTACCCACCTACGCACAAAATCAATTTTGATGCGGAAGCACAGGCCGACGACAGGTTAGCTACATTTATTTCAGACAAGAAAAATATCTCGCTGGCATCATCAAAATACTTTATCGATAAGTATGTCAATGGGTTAAAACAGCAGATACCTCTACAAGGGGCCGACATTGCTGGCTTGGGCCAACTTTATTTAAACGGCTCAACCATCGGGTATAAGGACGACAGCCAATCAAACGAAACTGACCCGGCGTTTTTTGGTTTAAAGCCTGTTAGCGTTGATGAATTGGTAGAAAAACCAGCGGTAAAGTATGCAGCTCCGCCTCTTAAAACCGGGGAGGAGATAAAAGCGCCATCTGTTGCCGACCAGATAATGACGGATCTGGTTAACGACCGGGTCCCCCCACCACCTGCAAAACCTGCAGATGCAGAGCCGCCACCGGTTGTTGAAATGCCGACCGTTATTGAAAGAACGGAAGAACCTGCGGAAGAAGAATATGACTACGACGAGCCTGTACGGCGTAATAGTAGAGCATGGATTGTAGTTCTGCTTATATTGATCATTGCCTTGCTCGCGTTAATGGCCCTTTATAAATATAAGCCCGAATGGTTTAATCGCCTTACCGAAAAGCCGCAGACTTTTAAAGCTGTAGACAGCACCGCCAGGCAACCCGCTGATACGGGCAATACGGACACAACTAAAAAGATTGCCACAAAGCATGATTCCTTAACAAAGGCGCAGGCTCTTGTTACGAACGATGCCAATGCAGTTGATACGGCAGCAGTTTTACATTACGAGATTTTAGGGGGCGCATTTAAATCTTCTGAGCAGGCTTACAATATCGTAAATCGATATCAAAGCATGGGTTTAAAAGCCCGCATTCTTAAACATATTGAAGGCAAAAATTACATAATTACCTTGGGTACCTATTTTAATAAAGAAGTAGCAGATAGAGCTTTGGATAGCATTCTAAATGCTACTAAGATTAGAAAAGGTGACATTTTAGTACAAACTTATAAACCAAAACAATGATGCTATTAGCACAAATAACTGATACGGCGCATAAACTCGTCGACACTGCAAAACATTTACCCTTAGTACCCGGACAAAGCGATGACCTAAGATTCGGCGACCTGCTGATAAAAGGTGGTTGGGTGATGATCCCGATCGGGTTCCTGGCGGTACTTGGATTGGTGATTTTTTTTGAGCGATATTTTACTATCCGTAAAGCGGCAAAGGATGAATCGAACCTGATGGCGCAGGTACGTACCAGTATTTTAACAGGTAAACTTGAATCAGCTATAGCAATCTGCCGTAACAGCAATTCACCCCTTGGCCGTATGCTGCAAAAAGGCTTGTTGCGTATCGGTCGCCCTATAAAGGATATTGAAGGCGCCATCGAGAACGTGGGCAAGCTGGAAGTTTCCAAGCTGGAGAAAAACATCAGTATATTAGGTATTGTTGCCGGTATAGCGCCGATGTTTGGGTTCCTGGGAACAATTGCAGGGGTTATCAAAATATTTTATGATATATCAAAGACTGACAACATCAGTATGGGCGTTATATCTGGTGGTTTGTATGTGAAGATGGTAACATCAGCTGCCGGCCTTATGGTGGGTATTGTTGCGTATGTGTGCTATCATATATTACAAATGATGGTGGATAAGGTAATTTTGAAACTGGAAACCGACGCTATTGAATTTATCGACCTGTTAGAAGAACCAAGCAAATGAATTTAAGAAAAAGACATCAGCGCGTATCGGCTGAGGTGCACACCTCGGCAATGAACGATATTATGTTCTTTCTGTTGCTTTTCTTCCTGATCGCCTCGACCGTTACCAATCCGAATGTGATCAAACTAATGCTGCCAAAATCTTCATCAGGGCAGGCGGTTTCTAAAAAGACCATTTCGGTAACAATCGACCAGAACCTGAAATACACCGTCAACAATAAGCCAGTTAAAGTAGAGGATTTGCAGCCCACCCTGATGAGTTTTAAAAGCCAGGCAACAGAATTGACCATAGTTTTATCCGTAGACCGTACAGTCGCCATACAAGATGTGGTGCAGGTAATGGATATAGCACAGAAATTGAATATAAAACTTGTTCTGGCAACAGAACCGAAAGGATAGTTTGCAGTTAGCAGTGGGCAGTTAAATTCTGCAGACTGGCAAGAGCAAGCTGAAGAGTTGAGGAAAAAGAGTTATAGTTTTCAGATAGAGTAATGTGCAAACTAATAACTGCAAACTGAAGAAAGATGGAATATTACCAGGAAGAAAATAATTATCCGAAAGCATTTTTAGCTACGGGCATCATTATGGGAATATTGATTGCCCTGTGCTATTTTATCGTATTTCATAATCCACCTCCGCAAGAGATGGGAACCGGTGGGATTTTGGTTAATTACGGTACAAGCAACGAAGGGATGGGCGACGATTATATGAGTACAGAGGAGCCTTCAAAATCTCCGAGGCCAACCCATACAAAAGCAACCAAGATTACTCCGCCTACTCCAACTCCCCAAAAAACACAAGTGGAGCAAAGCGATAAGAAGGTAGTTACCCAAACCACAGAGGATGCTCCGGCGGTAAATGATAATGCAAAAAAAACAAGCAAAGCCGTTACCACTGAAGAGCCTACAAAAAAAGCGGTAAAACAAACCGTCGACAACCGGGCTCTTTTTAAAGGGATGAGCAGCAAGGGTAACGGTAATGGAGACGGAACGACAGGCACCCCCGGTAATCAGGGCAGCCCGAATGGGTCAAACATGTCCAACAATTATAATGGCACGGGTTCAGGCAATGGCGGTCTTGCCCTTGGAAACAGAAGCTGGGTTTCCCGCCCATCTGTTGAAGATGATCACCGTAGCACTGGAAAAATTGTTGTCCAAATACAAGTTGATAAAAATGGCAATGTTGTTTCTGCCACTCCCGGTGCCAAAGGCACAACGATATCCGACTATGAGCTGTTCAATAGATGCAAACAGGCAGCTTTGAACGCCAAGTTTAACACGTCCGACAACGCTCCGGATTTACAGGTAGGTTATATAACTTTTACGTTTAAAGTAAAATAAACAGTTTGCAGATTTCTGTTTGCAGTTTGCATTTCCTAATTGCATAGCTTTGCATCCGTATATCAGTTAGCTACTGCTACTGCAACTGCTACTACTAAAATGGACTACAAAGCCACCCTCAACTACCTCTACAGCCAGCTACCTATGTTCACCCGGGACGGTGCTTCTGCTTTTAAGAACGACCTGACCAATACACTGGAACTTTGTAAACGATTGGGCGATCCTCATAAAAAGTTTAAAAGTGTGCACATTGCAGGCACCAACGGGAAGGGGTCTACTTCACATATGCTGGCGGCAGTTTTGCAGACTACAGGTTATAAAACAGGACTTTATACCTCTCCACACCTGCGCGATTTCAGGGAACGTATCCGTATCGATGGCAAGATGATCGATGAACAGCATGTAATTGATTTCGTCGAAGATCATCGGCAAGATTTTGAAGATATCAAACCATCCTTTTTCGAAATGACCGTCGCAATGGCTTTTGATGCTTTTGCAAGAGCTAAAGTAGATATAGCCATTATCGAGGTAGGTTTAGGCGGACGACTTGATTCAACCAATATCATTACCCCTCTCCTTTCGGTGATCACCAACATCGGCTGGGACCACATGAATATGCTTGGCGACACCTTGCCATTAATCGCAGGTGAAAAGGCAGGAATTATCAAAAAAAATATTCCCGTGGTTATAGGTGAATATCAGCCTGAAGTTGCTGATGTATTTATTAATAAAGCGAAATCAGAGAATGCCCCTATCAGTTTCGCATCGGAAGAATGGTTTTTGAAGTCGGAAGCCGGAAGTCAGAAGTCGGAAGTTTTGGACTACCTGGAATTTGAAGTATTGCCAAAAAATTCACCACTCACAACTCACAACTCACAACTCACGGCCCACCATTTAAGACTGGATCTACCCGGTACATACCAATTAAAGAACGTTAAAACAGTTTTATCCGCAGTAGAAGAACTACGAAAACAGGGATTTGCAATAAGTGATGAACAGATCAAAACAGCGCTAAGCCAGGTTAAAAAATTAACCGGTTTGCATGGCCGTTGGGAAACATTAAGCCATCATCCGCTAACCATTTGCGATACCGGTCATAACCCTGAAGGCATCACCGAAGTATTAAAAAATATTGAAAGTACCCCGCATGAAAACCTGCATGTTGTAATAGGTGTAGTCAATGATAAAGACATCAGCAAAATACTGGCCATGTTGCCAAAACATGCCACTTATTATTTCTGCAAGCCCGATATACCGCGTGGATTAGACGCAGAATTGTTACAACAAAAAGCCGAAACTTATGGTCTCCATGGCGAGATATATGTATCGGTAAAAGCTGCTCTGAAAACTGCGCAAAGTCAGGCCGATAAAAACGATTTGGTATTTATAGGCGGAAGCACTTTTGTGGTGGCGGAAGTGGTCTGAACCGGAATTCTCAGAATTATTGAATTGACAGAATTTGATTTCACTCCATACGCTTCCACACCACCTCGCCAGTTACTGAGCCTCCTGTAGTTGGTGCCGGGACGGTGTATTTAAATACATTCCCATCAAACGCAAACGGTCGCACCTGTTTAGTACCCTCCCAATTGGGGAAAGAAGCATGCTTGATATAAAATGTGATGGTATGGCGTTCCCTATCGATGCTGTAAGTTCCGAAATGTGCATTACAGCCTTGTATAGCTAATTTATTCTCTTCGTCGGTTCCTTTGCTCTTATCACCAGAAGCAAATTTCGGCCGGCCTTCACTTACTATTTGCAGACTGTAGTTGCCTTTATTATCCATTATCAAAATGCCATGGGGATGGTCTCCATATAAATGGATCCGATCACCATTAGCCAAAAGGTTATCTACTAAAAGCAATGAGTAAGTACCTGCTATAGTATTCGCTGTTATTGCGGGCTTTGTCGTTGTATTTTGCCCATAAGCTGCCCCCCAGGCAAGCAGGCAAAAATTTAGAAGGAGTCTGATTTTCATGCATCAAAGCTATATTTGTATAAACGGTGTATCAAGTATGCACTAAAAAGTAACCTGCTTACCAAATAGTTACTAATCTGATTATCAGCTCAATTAATTTAAAATAATGGAGAAAAAAACAAATCACCCGTTACCTCAATGCGGAATTGACTATGCTTTTCAGCGTATTGGCGGCAAATACAAAGGCAGAATATTGTGGCGATTGAGAATGGGTACATTGCGATACGGCGAGCTGCGGCGTACAGTGACAGGCGTTACAGCCAAAATGCTTACACAGGCGTTACGTGAATTGGAAGATGATAGGCTGATAGAAAGAAAAGTTTATGTGGAAGTACCTCCCAAAGTAGAATACTCATTAACCGATACAGGCAGAGAATTGCTTCCTTTCTTGTCCCTTTTGCGCGATTGGGCCAAAGAACAAATGCAAGTGAATAATATACAGGCGATGCCGACGCCCAATTACCAGTAGTAATTATTTTACACACCGATTTTATTTTAAAATATTACTTTTAAGGCTCAACATTTAAAGCTTTAAATCGATGACCTACCTGCCCTCCAAAGACAGATACAAAAACATGATATACCGTCGTTGCGGTCGCAGCGGCATTAAATTACCGGCTGTTTCGCTGGGGTTGTGGCACAACTTCGGCGGTGTGGATGTGCTGGAAAATTTCCGTAAAATCCTTCACCTTGCGTTCGACAGTGGTATCACCCACTTCGACCTGGCCAACAACTACGGTCCGCCTCCAGGATCAGCAGAAGAAAATTTCGGTATACTCCTGAAAAAAGATTTTGGTGGCTACCGCGATGAAATGATTATCTCAAGTAAGGCAGGTTATACCATGTGGGACGGGCCTTATGGCGATTGGGGGTCAAAAAAATACCTGGTATCGAGTCTTGACCAAAGCTTAAAACGTATGGGGCTGGATTATGTAGATATCTTCTATCATCACCGTCCCGATCCTGAAACGCCGCTAGAAGAAACAATGAGTGCGCTTGATCTGATCGTTCGCCAGGGGAAAGCACTTTATGCAGGTGTTTCCAACTACCCTGCTGAGGAAGCCGAAAAAGCATTTGCGATATTAAAGAGATTGGGAACGCCGTGTTTAATCCATCAGCCTAAATACTCCATGTTTGAACGCTGGGTAGAAGGCGGCCTATTGGATGTGCTTGAAAAAGACGGTGTAGGTTGTATTCCATTCTCTCCTTTAGCCCAAGGATTATTGACCAACAAATACCTGCACGGCATTCCGGAAGATTCGAGAGCGGCAAAATCAACAGGCTTCTTGCAGGAAGGCCAGGTGACTGAGCAACGCGTAAACCAGGCAAGACAACTGAACGAGATTGCTTCGCAACGCGGACAAACATTAGCCCAAATGGCTTTAGCCTGGTTGCTGAAAGACCATCGTGTTACTTCCGTATTGATCGGAGCCAGCAGGGCTGAACAACTGGCTGATTCGTTAAAATGTCTTGACAATATTGAATTTTCAAAAGAGGAATTAGAGAAGATTGAGGGTATTCTGAAATAAATCTATGGATCACGTTAACTGGGGTATCATCGGTTGCGGCAACGTAACCGAAAAAAAGAGCGGACAAGCTTATAACAAAATACATAATAGCAAACTGGTAGCCGTGATGCGCCGCAACGCCGCGAAAGCTGCCGACTACGCCGCAAGGCACAACGTAAGCCGTTGGTACAATGATGCCGACAAACTATTAAGTGATTCAGCAGTAAATGCCGTCTCTGTAGCAACCCCACCCGCCTTTCACCTGGAATATGCCATCGCAGCTTTGAAAAAGGGACTAGGCGTTTATGTAGAAAAACCGGTTACCCGCAATGCGCAGGAAGCGCAAGCGATGGCTGATGCCGTAAAACAGTACAACGGCAAACTCACCGTGGCACATTACCGTCGCGCTTTGCCAATGTTTTTGTATATAAAAGAATTGCTCGACAATCAAACCATTGGCGATGTACGTACTGTTCAGATTAGGATGTGGAAGAGCTTAAGGCCCGATCTTATCGCCAGTTCAGAGTCCAACTGGCGTGTTCTGCCCGAACTATCAGGCGGCGGCTATTTTCATGATCTTGCCCCTCATCAGCTCGACCTGATGCTGTATTATTTTGGAGAGCCTGAAAAATATCATGGCTATTCCCTAAATCAGTCAAAAGCTAATCCCGCTGACGATCATGTTTGCGGTGAGATCGTTTTTAAAAACGGCGTGGTGGTAAATGGTTCCTGGTCATTCAATGTCGCCGAAAGCGAGGTAGCAGACAGCTGCGAGATCATCGGCACAAAAGGGCGCATAATCTTCCCTTTCTTTGGCACTGTTGTAAGCTGGAGAAATGCTCACGAAGAACAAACAGTCAACTTCACCCACCCTGAACATATACAACAACCTATGATCGAAAAGATCGTCAACTACTTCAGGGAGAAAGGGCCAAACCCCTGCCCTATTGAAGAGGCAGTGACGCTGATGAAGATCCTGGACGCATTTACAACGTAATTAATATTTTATGACCGACCTAGCCTTAGCCTTCCCGAAAATGCCTGAAAATGCTGAGAAAAGCATAACCAGGCCGTCAAAACAATTCAAAAAGAACACTTACAAAGTAATCGGTGCAATAGCCTCTTTCGTACTTGTCTACATCTTGCTGCTGATATCAGCCACAGCCATCGCCATAGCAATGGGCTGGATAGGCGTAACCATAATGGGTGCCGGAAACACACTGGCCTTTGTACTTGGCATTGGGCTGATTCTTTCAGGTCTGATGCTCATCTTCTTCCTTATTAAGTTCATTTTTGCAAAAAGGGAAAAACCGAATACCGGTTTCGAAATAAAAGAGCATGAGCATCCTGAACTTTTCCGTTTTATATATAAAGTTACCGATGAGGTGGGCACCAATTACCCTAAACATGTTTATCTGACAAATGAAGTGAATGCAATGGCATCTTTCAGGCCTAATTTCTGGAGCTTGTTCCTACCGGTCAGAAAAAACCTGACAATCGGACTGGGTTTGGTAAATAGTGTTAACCAATCGGAATTCAAAACTGTATTAGCACATGAATTTGGCCATTTCTCTCAAAGAAGTATGCGTTTCGGCAGCTATGTATACCATTTGAACAGGGCGTTATACAATTTACTGTATGAGAACACGGGTTACCATAAAGCATTAAATGCCTGGGGAAGGACTCATTGGATTCTTCGTTTCGCGGCTATGATCAATGTTTACATCGTCAGGGGCATACAGGAGATCCTCCGCAAGATGTACGTCGTTATTAATAAGAGCTATATGGGGTTATCCCGTGAGATGGAATTCCATGCCGATACCATAGCAGCTTATGCAAGCGGTGGCAACAATGTGGTTTCGTCATTAAGAAGGATTGAAATTGGCGACGTCTGCTACAACCAAATGTTTGGCATCATCAACTCGGAACTTGCAGAACACCGGCGGCCCGCCAATATTTATGAACTGCACTCGGTATTTATAAAAAACTATGCCGAAGATTATAACCTGGAAACGGATGAAAATGGCTTGCCGGTAGCAGATAAAAAGATAGACGTCCTGGATAACGTACAAGTTACGCTCGACAATCCGTGGGCTTCCCATCCCGACCTCGAAGACCGTGAAAACAATGTAGACCGGTTGAATTTAAATTCGCAGGTAGTTCATGAATCGCCATGGAAACTGTTTAACAACCCGCAGGAATTGCAAACTCATTTCAGTGACCTGATATACGAAGGCGTAAAATCAGGGGAAGAGCTAGCAATTGTCAACTTAAAACTAATCGAAGATCATTTGGAAAATGAAAGAAATGCCAACTCATTTAACAAACTGTACCAAGGCTTTTATGATGCTCGTTTACTAACGGTCTTTAACTTCGATGAGGTATTAGCGGAAAATTCCGAAAAGGATCTGAAACATTTTGATGATCTCGTCAGCGACCAAAATAGCAACCTGCCAAAGCTCATTAATGCGATAAACCTGGATATTGCAAAACTCGATTCCGTTATTGAAAATAAAAGTGATCATATTAGGTCGTTTGACTTTAAGGGGATAAAATACTATCCCAAAGATGCTGAAAATATAAAGGAGCAGCTTATCAGTGAGCTCAAAGAGAAAGAAGCCAGCCTCGCCAAACTTGATAAAAATGCATTCAGGATGTTTTATAAAGCAGCATCCACCGACGAATTGAAAAAGCAATTAATAGCACACTACGAAAAGGTGTTTAAATATCAAACCGAAGCAATTCAAGATTTTGCCAACTACAACACTGTAATGAATGCGGTAAGCCCTGTTTATACAACGATGTCATATAGCAATATCTATACAGCGGTAAACCATATTTATGATGTCGAGAAAGATATAAAACCCCACATGGCCGAGGTGCTTTCGGAACTTAATACCAAGCCTTTTATCAATGAACTCCAGGCGGCAACTCTGGATAAATATTTAAAAAACAAACTTGTTTATTTCCTGGAGCCAAAATATGACAACGAGGCATTAGGTACGCTCAACAGTGCAATGAATATTTATATAGACGTGTTGTACAAGCGGAACCATCAATTTAAAAAAGACCTTTTTGATTTTCAGTTAACGTTAATCAGTTAAATTTTTTTGCAGAGACGCGAAGCATCACGTCTCTGCCATGTTTGTACCAAAAATCAAGATTTCTTCTTAGGCACTTTCGCCCCTTCTTTTCGTGCTTCCGACAGACCGATCGCTACCGCCTGTTTTTTACTGGTTACTTTTTTACCACTGCCGCTTTTCAGCTTGCCTTCTTTCATTTCGTGCATGGTTTTCTCAACCTTTTCGCCTGCTTTTTCTGAATACTTTGCCATGGTTATATTTTTTATAGTAGATGATAATTAAGCAACAAATAGCTGTCGGAACGGTTTTTATCACCGGGTTGATTACCTTTACCATCAATGAAGCCTATAGCAGAAAGCGAATTAATTTTAAATAAAGACGGCAGCGTTTATCACCTGCATTTATTGCCTGATGACCTGGCAAATACCATAATAACAGTAGGTGACCCGGACCGAGTGGCAAGGGTTAGCCGTCATTTTGATACCATCGAGCTTAAAAAATCAAAACGCGAATTCGTTACCCATACGGGCACTATTCAAGGGAAACGAATAACTGTTATGTCAAGCGGGATCAGTACCGATAATATTGATATCGTTTTAAATGAACTCGATGCACTGGTTAATATCGACCTGAAGACACGGTTACCTAAAACGCAATCGAACAAACTAAATATCATTCGTATTGGCACGTCTGGCACCATACAAGCTGATATTCCTGTCGATAGCGTCTTGGTTTCGAAGGCTGCATTTGGGCTGGATACATTGATGCATTACTACAAACAGAACATTAATGGGCCCGAGCAAGAGTTGTTAGATGCACTTAAACAGGTTTTGCCCAAAGATGGCGGATTTGTTCCCTATATTGCGTCTGCAGATAAAGGACTGATGGCTGAACTAGGGCACGGAATGTTACACGGGATAACATTTACCGCACCCGGTTTCTACGCGCCACAAGGGCGCGAAATAAGGGCGCACGCCGCATACCCGCAATTCATGAAAGCCTTACAAAAATTTAATGTTAATGGCCAGCGTATCACCAACCTGGAAATGGAAACCGCCGGCATTTACGGGCTATCAGCCGTGTTGGGCCACAGGGCCATATCATTTAACGTCATATTAGCCAACCGGTCAACACAAACATTTAGTAAACAACCGGAAAAAATAGTAGATAATTATATTCGCCAGCTACTCGAGAGAATTGCGGATATTTTATAAGTAATTAGAATTTATTCTATCTTCAAAAAACTTTAGCCGGTTATTGGCTGAAAACTAATCTACCCCTATGAGCATCAAAAAAGTAGCTGCCCCATTTTACGAAAAACTTTCATTAGTTATGATTGGCCTGATTTCCCTGGGCTACCTGGTTATTTTAGGCAAAGACCTGCTCGATCCGCTCATCTTCGGTTTTCTGTTTGCAATCCTGTTACTGCCGGTATGTAATTTTTTTGAAAAGAAATTTAAGCTTTATCGCAGCATTGCCTCACTAATATCGATTCTTCTGTTGGTTGCCTTTATAGGGTTCATATTGTACCTGGTAGGATCCCAAATATCAAGAGTGGCCGATGACTGGCCGATGCTGAAAAAGCAAGTAGGCCAGTCCATAGATAATATCCGGGAATGGGTGCAAAGCAGTTTTCATATCAATATGGATAAGCAGATGGATTACGTGCATGATGCTACGAATAAGCTCATGGCATCCGGCAGCAGTGTAATTGGCACTACTTTGGGTGCAGTGTCATCGTTAATGCTATTCTATTCTTTTATTCTGATCTTCACTTTCCTGATATTACTTTACAGGCGTCTGTTGTTACGCTTTTTGGTATGGGTTTTCAGCGATGACAATTCTCCTGTTGTATTCGATATCGTTGAAAATATTCAAAACATCCTTAGGAAATACATCTTGGGACTTCTGCTCGAAATGGTAGTAGTCTCAACCATCGCCTGCACCGCCTTTTTGCTCATAGGCATTAAATATGCAATGTTGCTGGGCCTTATTGTCGGTTTATTCAATATTGTGCCTTATGTTGGAATATTTACCGCTTTGTTCCTGAGTTCGCTTATTACGTTTGCAACAGGCAACCCGCAGAATGTGTTGTACGTGGCGCTAAGCGTGATCATTTTGCATGCAGTGGATTCAAATATCTTATTGCCAACTATAGTGGGCTCAAAAGTGCGCTTGAATGCATTGATATCTTTTCTCGGTATAGTGATCGGCGAAATGATTTGGGGGCTGTCGGGTATGTTCCTGGCGATACCGGTGATCGCCATCCTGAAGATCGTTTTTGACCGAATAGAAAGCCTTAAACCGTGGGGATTTCTCCTCGGTGGCGAGTATGAATACAAAAAATCGGCAGAAAAAGCGATGAAAACTCAATGATCAGTACGCCATGGTCAGCTGATAGACCCTGACAAATATAGTAGCACAATAGGCTATTAATACCAGTGTATTGATTACCAGCAACCAGTTTGAATCTGGTTCTTTGTATTTGTTTATGGTACAGCGGACCAGGAAGTAAACAAATCCGCCAATCAGGATTATGGGAAACACAAGCAGCCATTTACTGCTGGTTACGATGTACAGGTGCTGCAATTTATTGGTGTCGACCTGGAAAAGCGGGACTATCGCCAATACCAACAACAAAAGAAACAAACGGCTGACCGCCTTAGCAATAATTCCACTGGTTTTCATGTGGCGCAAAACTAATTAAAATCAGAAACAAATTGTCTTTGCTGTGTATAAATGACGGTTTTTGTGCGATTTTCAAACTTTTCAGGCACAGTATTTGTAACTGTATTTACGTCTAAATTTAAGATGCCCGATATGAACACGTACAAGAAGAATTATAGCAATACATCAACCTGTTGGCGCTGCCGTCAGGCGCTGGATACGAGAGTTAGCCGGAGTCTTATCTTAAAAACCCTGCTCTTTTGGTTACCAATAAAGGTATACTTCTGCCAGAAATGTCTTACAAAAAGATATATCCTGAACTTCAAAAGTAGCGCCGATTCGCTCGCATAATTTCAATAAACAGTTCGCTTTTAAAGGTCTGATCCGTATTTTCGGGGCAAACAAATTGCACTCTGTGATGCGTGTCTTAAAATATTTTTCACCTGCCTTTCTATTGATATTGGCAATTCCTGTTTTGGGTCAGAATGCCTTTAAAGTTGTTCCGCTTGGTGTCAAGGGTGGAATAGATGAAAGCAATCTGTCGGCATACATGCTGGCGCCCGAGAATAGCAACAATTATGTTTGCCTTGACGCAGGTACACTGCATTATGGCATAGAAAAAGCCATTGAAAATAAGGTATTCCATGTTCCTGCCGCGCAGGTTTTGAGAAAATACATTAAAGGCTACCTGATCTCACATTCGCATTTAGATCATTTGTCCGGGTTGATCATTAACTCGCCAGAGGACACAACTAAGAATATTTACGCCTTTGCCGATTGTATCGAGACTTTTAAGACCCGCTATTTTACCTGGAAAAGTTGGGCTAATTTTGGCGATGAGGGCGAAACACCACAATTGAAAAAGTATCACTATAAGGTGCTTAGCCCCGGCGAGGAAACTCCGATAGAAAATACTGAAATGACGGTAAAGGCTTTCCCGTTAAGTCATTCCAATCTTACCAGCTCCGCATTTTTGGTTAAAAGCCAGGACAATTATATTCTTTACTTAGGCGATGTTGGTCCGGATGAAATTGAGAAAAGCCATGACCTGGAGTTATTGTGGCAATCGATAGCTCCTTTGATCAAAGAAAAAAAATTAAAAGCGATCATGATCGAAGTATCCTTTGCCGATGAACAATCTGATAGGACGCTGTTCGGCCATCTTACCCCGCATTGGTTAATGAAAGAACTCGGCGAACTGGAAAAACTAAACGGCCCAGAAAGCCTGAGGGGTTTTAACATCGTTGTAACACACATGAAACCACCACAAAGCAGTATCGAACGAATCAAAAAACAACTAGCGACCGAAAATAAATTGCAACTGAACCTGATCTATCCCCGACAAGGTAAAGCCATCAACTTTTAAGCCCTTTCCATCGTAAGTATTCCTCCCGCATGCAATGCCCACAGGGGCGATAACCTTCATTCCCAGCCTCGGCTGCTGATTTGAAGAACACGCGATTCTCAATTTTCATTCTCTTGCCCGATGAACAATTCAAAGTACCGTATATCTTCAGTTTACGGTTACCGGCGCATTGGATCGCCCCTTCGTCAATCAAACTTTTAAGTCGCTTTGACCTGTTGAAGGGGATATTACCCAGCTCTAAATGCCCTATCATGTTGCGTCATGAAATATAATTCCCAACGTATGCCTCCGCCCCGATTTAACTTCACTTACACCGTGTTTCATATTCACCCGGTAGTAACCTTTGCTGCCTTTTACCGGCCTGAAGTTCGTGGTGAAGACCAACATATCCCCTTTTCCGGGCTTTAGTACGATTGCTTTTGACTGCGCTCTCGGCCGTTGCTCGATCAATGCAAACTCCCCGCCTTCATAATCAATGTCTGGCTGATCTAAAAACAATACGAGCTGCATAGGAAAATAAATATCGCCATACAGGTCCTGGTGAAGGGTATTATAACCGCCTTTGTCGTATCGCAATATTAATGGCGTTGGCCTGTTTTGCTGATGTTCATGGCATTCTTCTAATAATTCCCCCAGTGTTTCAGGGAATTGCTTATTTATATTCAATACCCTCATCCATGTATTCGCCACAGGAGCCAGGTAAAGATAAACTTGATGCCTTATTGCCTCAATCGTAGCCGGCAATGGGTAGTTGAAATACTTATATTCCCCCAGCCCAAACCTGTAACGTTCCATATTGATGGTTTTGCGGTACAGGTCTTTCTGGTCATATCCCCTTGTAAACTGATCGCATTCTTCCGTAGTGATAACGTTTTTTACCAAAGCATAGCCATGTTCATTCAACTGGTTGGTTATAGTATCCCAATCCAGTTGGTCAATTGTTTTTTTCATAGAATTAAGTTTACCAATTGCGATGAACGGCCGGCGGGCTGAAGAATCCGCGAGCTAGCAGAGAACTATACATATTCGCCCTGAATAGCATGCGATTACTTCGTCTCGCGGCGCACGCCGCCCGCCTTGCTCCTCGCAATGACATATTGAATTGATCATACCGCAATGGCATTCACTTGCGCTGCCTCCCAGCCAATAATAGCCGATTTACGGGTAGAGCCCCAATGATAATCGCCAATCTCGCCGGTCGACCGGATCACCCTATGGCATGGGATCAAAAAGGCCACCGGGTTATCGCCAACCGCACTACCAACTGCCCTGCTAGCTTTGGGCGAATGGATGTTTTGTGCCAACAATCCGTAAGTATGTAATCCTCCCATGGGAATGCGGAGCAAAGCCTCCCAAACCTTCAATTGAAATGGCGTGCCTTTTAAATGAAGTTTAACCGTTGACAGTTTTGACCAGTCCTTTTTGAAGATGAACAAAGCATTTTGCTGTATCATATCCACCACCTGGTGATAAGCTGCGTTGGGGAATTGCGCCTGTAAATCTGCAAACGCAGCTGGTTTATCATCAGCAAAGGCTAAGTAACAGATGCCTTTAGTTGTTGATGCCGCCAAAATATCCCCGAAAGGGCTCTCAGCAAAACTATAATTGATAGTAAGTGCCTTGCCGCCGTACTTATATTCTGCTGGCGTCATCCCTTCAATATTGACAAACAGATCGTGCAAACGTCCGGTTCCCGATAATCCGGTTTGAAAAGCCGCATCAAAAAGTGTAGCCTGTTTCTCTTTCAAAATACCTTTTGCATATTCTACACTTAGGTATTGTAAAAACTTTTTCGGACTGATGCCTGCCCACTCGGTAAACATTCTTTGAAAATGAAAAGGGCTCATATTTACCTTCTCCGCCACATCATCCAGGTTGGGTTGATCTTTAAAATTCAGCCTGATATAATTGATCGCGTCAGCTATACGCTGATAGTTGATCGTTTCCTGTGTCTCCATTATTGTCTATTTAACACTACAAAAGTACCATGCCTCATAATGCCATAAAACCCGGAACTTGCTAAGATGTAACTACATAAATTTGGGTATTTACAATTTTAGCCTATTAGTGTAATTTTGCGCACATTTTAACTCAATTTATTTATGAAGAAGTTCACTACATTATTATTTATTTTAACGTGCGTAACCTCTGTTTCATTTGCACAAAGAATGCGGACAGGCACCACAGAATTCGGATTCAATATCGGCTACAACTCTGCGAATGTTACTTATTCGGGAAGAGGCAACAATAGTGGCAATGTCGACGGGTTTAATTTGGGCTTTTCCGCAGAACACTATTTTAATAACCGCTGGAGTATCAAGGGAAAACTGATCTACGACCAAAAAGGTTTTGGTGATGGATTTGTAGCGTTTCCTGACGGCAGTGAAATAGATGGCGTTGATTTTCATTTGAATTATCTAACCATTCCGGTAATGGCCAACTGGCATTTTGGTAGAACCAGGAACTGGTATTTACACTTTGGCCCTTACGTTGGCTTCCTGCTTGATGCAAACGAATCTTCTAACAGCGGGATTAATGTAAAAGATTTCTTTCACACCGCCGATTTTGGTTTGGACGCCGGGATAGGCGTTAAGTTTCCTGTATCACGCTACGTTAAACTATTTATTGAAGCTGACGGACAAGGTGGGTTTACCAATATATTCCAGGGGAGTGACGGAACTTATCAGAACTTTAGATCAAGCATCAACTTTGGTGTATTGTTTCCGTTAAGATAAGCACCTGACCTATCAGAGAGAACAAGCTTAATTTACACCAAGCTTGTTCTCCTTAAAAAACTTCCATATTTCATCACAGGCATTCAGGTTCTTAGAAAGCGGGCCTATCATAAATTTAGGCAGATACTGCGTTCCTCCGGGCCAGGTATGGCCACCGTCCACAATAGTAAAACCGACCACTTTCAAACCATTGGCACCCGAATATTCCTCCTTTTGGATGCTGGTACCATCATTTACAAGGATCGGCAAATTAGTTACAACTGGCTTGCTATCGCATTTATCTATCTCAGCCCATTTTTTCAGGATCTCTTCGTGGCTGTAAATAACGCCGCCGGCGCCTTTCATCTGTCCGCCGGTAAATGGTACTAACGGATCCTTTGTCCCTTGAATATACATTACCGGCATTGACTGAGTTGGCTGATAGCCCATATCCCGACCCATAGATGCGGCAACAACAGCAACCGCAGCTATGCGTTTATTAAGTTCGCAAGCCAACCTGGAGGCCATGAACCCTCCGTTTGACATCCCTGTCACATAAATTTTGGATGAATCCGCGTGATAGGTATCTATGATATAAGTGATCAACTCATCAATAAACTTCACATCGTCAACCCCTCTTGAATTTGCTGGTGTACCGCGACCGTCATTCCAACTGCGTTCAACTCCCTGTGGACAAACGATAATCACTTTATCCCTGTCAGCAATAGGCTTAAAATCGGCAAATGTCATTTGTCGGGCAGCTGTGCCTAATCTGCCATGTAATGAAATAATAACCGGCGCTTTATTACCAACACCATTTGGCAAATAGGTAATAAACTCACGCCGCATACGGTCAACAATAAGGCTTTCATTTTTTTGCTGCGCTGAAACGCCTGTCGATATAAACAGCACTATCAATGATAAAAATGTTAGCGTTTTCATATTGAGGTGTAAAGGTTAAAATCCATTGGACTTTAACAACGCGAAAAGTTTAAATCCTTTTTCATATTCACCACTGGCAAATGTCCGCCGTCAGGCAACGGCACATTGATCCTTTTCGACTGATGGTAACCCATCGACTCATAAAGCGGAACGCCGGGTAAGGTAGAGCCTATCTCCATTTTGGTAAACCCATATTGATGCGCAGCTTTTTCGCAATGGGCAATCAACATTTTCCCTATTCCCTGTCGCGCCCAGTCGGGGTGAACAAAGAATGCGCGGATACGTGCCGCATCGGTCGCAGGGTTAAGTAATGGATCTATGTCATCCTTATGCTGATCGCCGCCAAAAAGCGTGCTCCTCCTGCTCCATCCACCACAGGCCACCAAACACTCTTTCGATTCGACAACATAATAAGTACCATCCTGTATTAGTTGGCTATCCACACCAAAAACATACTTGATAGCGCCTTCGGTTTGCGCGTGAGAGTAAAACCCATCGCTTAAGCCACGAGCCGATAAAGCGATCAGCTGCTGTAGTTCATATACATCTTCAAAAGTGGCTAAACGGGTGGTTAATGACATATCGACTAAAATATTTATTTTCTACTACACTTTTATAGACACTGGGAATTTCTCTTTAGTTTAATTTCAACAAATATTTAATATTTATTTCTCTAAATTTAAAATATCAACTATTTGCTTACCCATGATATTCAAAAACGCTATCAGCTGGTTTGAGATCCCCGTGACAGATCTTGATCGCGCGCAAAAATTTTACGAAACTATTTTCGATATCAAAATGATTCCGCTAGATATGCCCCAATTGCAAATGCGGCTATTTCCCATTGAGGACCCGATGAATGTGGGCGGCGCTATCTGCAGCAACAGCGATTTTTATAAACCATCTGATCAGAGCGGCCCGCTGGTTTATCTGAACGGTAACCCGGATGTGCAGCTTGTGCTGGATAGAGTAAAAATAGCCGGCGGGAAAGTCATCATCCCCAAAACACAAATATCGCCCGAGTATGGCTACATGGCTGTTTTCCTGGATACCGAAGGCAACCGTATCGCCTTGCACTCATTGCCGGAAATGACGATTTAGATAGCAAACAGGCTGAAAACGTAAATTCCAAATCAAGCAACATTTCAACCTTACAACGTTCCAACCTTTCAACAAAAAAATCTATCTTTGCCCATGCAAGAAAAAATCCTCATTCTTGACTTCGGCTCACAGTTTACCCAATTAATAGCGCGCCGTGTCAGGGAACTTAATATCTATTGTGAGATTCACCCGTTCAATCACATTCCCGAAATCGACAATTCAGTAAAAGGTATCATACTTTCCGGCAGTCCTTATTCAGTTCGCCAGGAAGATGCACCGCATTTTGAATTTATAAAATATCACAAAACAATGCCGATACTGGGTGTTTGTTATGGAGCCCAATACGTTGCCCACTTTCATGGCGGCGAAGTATTGCCATCCAGCACTCGTGAATATGGCCGGGCTAATCTTCAGTACATCGAAAAAGGTCACCCATTATTTAAACAAGTTCCGGAAGGGTCGCAGGTTTGGATGTCGCACGGCGATACCATAGCCCGCATTGCTGATGATTTTGAAATTATTGCCAGCACTGATAGTGTAAAGGTGGCTGCCTATCACATAAAAGATACCCAAACTTTCGGTATACAATTCCACCCGGAGGTAACCCATAGTATCGATGGCAAGCAATTGCTGAAAAACTTTTTGGTTGATATCTGCGGATGCTCACAGGACTGGACACCTGATTCGTTTGTCGAAACAACTGTAGAGTCATTAAAAGAAAAATTAGGCGACGATAAAGTAGTGCTTGGTCTTTCAGGCGGCGTTGATTCATCGGTAGCTGCAGTATTATTGCATCACGCGATCGGCAAAAACTTGTATTGCATTTTTGTAGATAATGGGCTGCTTCGCAAAGATGAGTTCGAATCGGTATTGGATTCATACAAACATATGGGCCTGAATGTAAAAGGCGTTGACGCAAAACAACGTTTTTACGACGCCCTTGCAGGATTAACGGACCCTGAGAAAAAACGTAAGGCTATTGGTCGCGTATTCATCGAAGTATTTGATGATGAAGCACACCAGGTGCAGGATGTAAAATGGCTGGGACAAGGCACTATTTATCCTGACGTGATTGAGTCGGTATCGGTAAAAGGCCCATCGGCTACCATCAAATCGCACCATAACGTGGGCGGCTTGCCTGATTTTATGAAGCTGAAAGTGATTGAGCCGTTGAACACTTTATTTAAAGACGAAGTCCGTAAAGTTGGTAAGGCTTTAGGTATCGATCAGAATATTTTAGGCCGTCATCCATTCCCGGGTCCCGGACTGGCTATCAGGATATTAGGCGAGGTTACCCCGCAAAAAGTGCAGATATTACAAGAGGCTGATGCAATTTATATCAACAATTTGCGCTCGGCCGGTGTTTACGATAAGGTTTGGCAGGCAGGCACCATATTTTTACCGGTACAATCGGTAGGTGTTATGGGCGATGAGCGTACTTACGAAAATGTAGTTTGCCTTCGCGCGGTAGAATCATTAGACGGCATGACAGCCGACTGGTGCCATCTTCCGTACGATCTGCTGGCCAAAATCTCAAACGAGATCATCAACAACGTAAAAGGTATCAACCGGGTAGTATATGACATCAGTTCGAAACCACCGGCTACTATTGAGTGGGAGTAAGCGGTTAGCTTTAGCGGGTATTGTGGTATTGGCGGCATGTTCGCCAAAGGTGCGTACCGTTTCCGCTCCTGCCAAAACCAACACGACCGAAGCAAGGAAAGCAGCTGAAAAAACAGTAGAAAAACCGGCAGCAACAAGGGTATCTACCATATCCATGTTGCTCCCTTTTACTTTAGACGATTTGAACGCGGGCGCACAATATACACCTGCTACTTTAAGTCGTGCTAACCTTTCATTGGATTATTACCAGGGTTTTAAACTGGCGCTGGATTCCTTGGCCGGAAAGGGCTATAATTATAAGCTGCATATTTACGATACCAAAGACGCACCGGCTGCATCGAGTAACCTGGCGGTAACGCCTGCCATCCGCAGCAGCGATTTGGTTGTAGGACCTGTGTTCCCTGACGACCTGCAGGCATTTACCAATGTGCTTGCCGGTTCCGGAAAAGTTATACCTACCGTGTCGCCGCTTTCACCTGCCGCGCCATCAAAAGTTAAAGACCAGTTTTTGGTAACAGTCGCTACCCCGCTGGAATATCACGCATGGTCAGCCGCAGGCTATATCAATGAGCATTACAGCCCCAAAAAAGTCTTTATATTGAAGTCGGGCTATAGCGACGAAAATAAATACGTCTTACCGTTCAAGAAGGGGATAGATAGCCTGAGTAAGCATAAAACAAAGATCATCGCTCCTACTATTGTCCGCGGCAAATTAGATGCGCTGATGCCCCAGCTTTCAACAACTGAGGAAAACATATTTGTGATTCCATCTACTAATCAGCAATTCCTGGTGGTAACGCTGCGTTCTTTGGATTCGCTTGCCAAAATATATCCGGTTACTTTATTCGGGCACCCAAGCTGGATAAAGTTCAGCTATCTTAAACCAGATCTTCTTCAGCGATTAAAAACGCATATCACCAATACTGACCGGATAGATTATAAGTCGCCGCAGATATCAGCTTTTATCCGCAATTATCGTAAAGCTTATCGCAGCGAACCTACCCATTATGCCATGATGGGTTTTGATGAAGGCATGTATTTTGGCGCTTTATTAGGCGAAAATCCTGATGATCTGAAAAAACTCGACAAAAAAGATTTTACAGGATTGCTGAATAAGTATAGATTTATCAAAAAACCGGGCCTCGGGTGGGTCAACACCCATGCAAATATGCTCGAATACAATAATTTTGAGTTAAAAAAGATAGAATGAAGGCATTAAACCAGCTTAAAACGTTTCAGCGAATATTGGGTAATTACCCGGCCGAAACGCCCCTAAGTAAGTTTTTGCCTGGCTTCTATCGTCAGAATAAACAAATGGGATCAAACGACAGACGTGTGGCCAACCGTTTGATGTATAACTACTTCCGTTTAGGAAAGGCCCTTTATAATACACCCACCGAAGACCGTTTGATTGTAGCTGAGTTCCTTTGCAATTCACAAACCAATTCTTTCTTACAGCATTTTAAACCCGAATGGGCGCTTTGCATTGGCTTTGATATCGACGAAAAACTCAAACTGGTTAAAACTGCATATCCCGACTTTAAGCTGACTGACGTTTTCCCCTGGTCGGCAGAGCTTTCGGAGGAAATTGATAAACAGGCATTTTTGAAATCTTTTTTTGTTCAGCCCGATCTGTTTGTCCGGGTACGTAAGGGCTTTGAGCAGAATGTAAAATCGGTGCTTACTAAAGAGAGCATCACTTTTAAAGATGAGGGCAACGGCTGCCTCTCGTTACCCAATGGCACCCGGCTGGACACGCTTTTCCCACAGCAGAATTTTTTCGAGGTGCAGGACCTGTCATCTCAGCAAACCGCCAATTACTTTAAACCGGAAAAATGGGAGGCATGGTGGGATGCATGCGCTGCTTCGGGTGGCAAAAGTCTGCTGCTTCACGAACTGGAACCTAACCTAAAACTTGTTGTATCAGATATACGCGAATCCATCCTTGCCAATCTTGACGAACGCTTTCAGCAGGCCGGATTGATCAAATATCAAAGGAAGATATTGGACCTTACCCAAAATGTCGACCCTGAACTGCACAACTATGAGTTTGACGGCATCATCCTGGATGCCCCATGCAGCGGTTCCGGCACCTGGGGACGGACTCCTGAAATGATCAGCCAGTTTGAACCGCAAAAGATCAGTTTCTTTCAAAAACTACAGCAAAGCATTGCCTGCAACGTGATCAAGTACCTTAAACCCGGCAAACCGCTTATTTATATTACCTGCTCGGCTTTTAAAGCAGAAAACGAAGCCAATGTAGATTTCCTGATAAAGGAAGTTGGTTTAAAGCTGGAGCAGCAAACTGTGTTAAAAGGCTATGAAAATAAAGCTGATACTATGTTTGTGGCAAGGCTGGTGAAATAATATGCAGATGTGCAAATGAGGATGTATATATTAATTGATGGAGGATGTCTTTAATCTAATCGAGGCTAAACGCAACAAAGGTTAATCATAATCAAAATGCCACTATGTTATCATATGCACATACACCCATCTGCATATCCGCGCATTCTCGCATTTGCACATCCTCGCATCTGTACATCCGCACATCTATAAATGCGTATTACTCCGGAACAGCTTAATCGCAATAGCCAATAATATCACCCCAAATGCCTTGCGAAGAATGCTCAAACCAGTTTTACCCAATAGCCTCTCGAGCCATTTTACATTCTTCAACACCAGGTACACAAACAGGGTATTCAATACAATGGCAACAACAATATTCTGCGTTTGATATTGTGATTTGAGCGAGAGCAATGTGGTCATAGTTCCCGCTCCGGCTATCAACGGAAAAGCCAGCGGAACAATGGATATCGTCTCGGGCATCTCTTCATTAAAGAAGCGTATGCCGAGGATCATTTCCATCGCTATAAAAAATATTACCAGCGAACCGGCGATAGCGAAGGACTGTATATCTAACCCGATCAGGTCGAGCAACTCGTTACCGGCAAATAAGAAGCCGATCATCAATATCAATACTGCAATGGATGCCTTTTCCGACTGGATATGTCCTGCTTTTTGACGCAGTTCGATGATCACGGGAATAGCGCCCAGTATATCGATGATGGCAAACAAGATCATCGTAACTGATATGATTTCTTTCATTACAAACGGATGCATAAGCCTCGGATTTAAGATGTGAACGGACACACAAACAAAACTATAAAATATGTAAATCTCATAAAAAAGACTCAAGAAAAGCACGGACCTAAAACATTATTTAACTTGTCATCTTGACGCTTTTAACATTTAGATAATATTATTGTAATGTAATTAAATTCCGTAACCAATTAATTCCAAAATCGTAAAAGCACAGAAATAAAACCTATTGTACAACTCTATGAATGAAGTAAATACATCTGTCCTGGTGATAGACGATGAGGAGATGGTGCGGGATAATATCGAAGACATTTTGATTCCTCATAGCAAATCGGAAGAACAACACAATATCGACAATGCCTTTGATATTTTATTCGGCAGTCCGAAACCATTGTTGCTCACCCGTACAAAATGTATTCCTTCCTTTACTGTCGAAAAAGCCTCGAACGGAATGGAAGGTGTTAAAAAAGTAAAACAAGCTATTGAAAACGGCCATCCTTATGCAGTGATCTTTTTAGATATGCGCATGCCCGGCTGGAGCGGCCTTGAAACGGCCGTTGAGATAAGAAAATACGATGTCAAGGCTGAGATCATTTTCGTTACTGCATACAGCGACCGATCTATTGATGAGATAGTAGAACAGGCAGGCCAAAACGTCGGCTATCATTGCAAACCCTATGCCCCTGAAGAAATTATTCAGCTGGCAACAAAGGCCGTTACCGACTATAACAAACTTCGCAATCTGGAGAAACTGATCGAGTCAATATCCTCTATAGGGTTAAATAAAAATCAGCTTAATTCGTTACTAAAAAATATACTCGAGCAACTTGCCGGTTCGTTGCATACCGATATGGCTCTGATAGGTAAGTTGGACAAAGATCTTAACTACGAAAAATTACTTTCTATAGGTGCCGTTGAAGGACAAGTAGACGTGGATCAGCTCGCGGAAAGGGTAAAAAATGCAGATATTGAAAAGGATGAAATAATTCAATTGGATGAACTTGTGCTGGCGCGTCTTGAAAATTACTATGTGTTTGCCTTGCTGCAAAAACAGGGAAAACTGCAAACAGAGAAGATGTACCTGCTTAAGCTGTTCGTACAAAATGCTGCACAAGCTATACGTAACGCAGAACTGAACGAAAAACTGATGCGTAAGGAAAAATTGTCAGCTGTTGGCCAGGTGATTGGCATGGTGATGCATGATCTGCGTACGCCGATTAAAAACATCAAGTTCATGACGGATATGATGCGCCAGGAGAGCGAGGGTAATGAACTGATAGACATGATCGACCAATCAGCAGAGCAGGCATCCAATATATTTGAAGACTTCCTGGATTTTCTGAAAGAAATACCCGTGCAAAAGGCACCGGTTGACCTGAATAAAGTTGTTAACGATGCCATCGAGTTGGCAAAAACTCATGAGGGGTGGTCGAACATCGCCATTCATTCTTATTTGCCCGATGGACAAGTTGTGCCTGGTGACGAAAGCAAATTAAGAAGAGTAATTAGCAACCTGGTCAATAATGCTGCTGATGTTTTGCATGATCATAAAATAGCCGATCCTACTATACATATCTCTGGCTGGGTAGAAAATAAGCAACTGATGCTTGTTATCTGCGATAATGGGCCAGGCATTCCTAACGACATTATGAGTTCTTTATTCGAACCGTTTGTAACCAAGAACAAACATTATGGCACAGGTTTGGGGCTTGCTATTGTTAAACAATATATCACTGCACATGGCGGTAAAATAGGCGTCAGCAATAACAATGGTGCCATCTTTACAATCGCTCTGCCATTATAAGTTTGTCAATGTCAAATTCAGTGCTAAATAAAAAGGTGATTGGCAAAGACGGCCGGTCCTACCGTAAAGAAACTACAGAGCAATACCGACAGTTATTGACCATGTCAAAAACCGGCGCCTGGGAATATTTTCCCGCAACCGGCGCGATCGACTGTAATGATATCTACTTCTCAATGTTGGGGCGCGATATTGGCGATTACAAGCCAAATTTAAATGAAGCATGGGCTAACCTGATCCATCCCGAAGACCGTCCGGGGGCAATGCGCAAGTTTTCAGAATACCTGGAAACCCCGAATGGAATGTTTGAATGCGAATTTCGTATGCTGCATACTGATGGTAGATGGATATGGATATATTCAAGAGGCGGTTTACTGAAAGCGGATGATAACGAAGGCATAGTGAGCATTATCGGTACCCATGTGGATATCACCGAGCAGAAGCGGGCACAAGAGGAGATTCAACGTGAAAGGATATTGCTGCGCACCCTGATAGATAACCTGCCCGATACCATTTATGTAAAAGACACTGAAGGGCGAAAGATAATAGCTAACCGCGCCGACGTGGCTGCCATAGGTGCCAAATGCGAAGCGGATGTGATAGGCAAAACGGATCTGGAGCTATTTCCTAATAGCATCGGTTTACGCGCCTATAAGGACGATATGGAAGTGCTGCGTACGGGCGAGCCATTGTTAGACAGGGAAGAGTTTCTTTATAACGATAAAGGGGAAAAGTTCTGGTTATCCACCTCCAAAGTTCCCGTTTACGATGAACATGGTAAGATCAGCCGTATATTAGGTTTGGGGCATAACATTACCGAACGAAAGCGTGCTGAAGAGGCACTGAATAAACTGAACCGGGAGTTAGCTGCGCAGTCTGAGGAATTAAAAATATTAAACAGTCAGTTGCTGCTGCAAAAGGAGCAGGAACTGGAAAAAGCCATTGCACAGGGCAAATTCGAGATTGCGTCGGAAGTTTTGCATGATATCGGCAATGCGCTGGTAGGTTTCGGGTCATATCTGACCCGGATAAATCGTGTAGTCGAAAGCAATAATTTGGAAGGTTTACGTAACCTGGGTACTTTCCTTAAAACACAGCAAGCGGCAATAGGAAACGCTATCGGTGTTGATAAAGCAGCCGCACTGGTATCTATCACCGAAAGTATCGCCAAAAGCCAGGGCGATAACCAAAAAGAAATGAGTACCGCTATTGCTGAGCTGCTAAATATTGTTTCGCATATACAGGAAATACTCAATATACAACGCCAGTCGGTACGTAACCACAACGGCTCGCACGAACGGAAGCCGGTAAACCTGGGAAGTATAATTGACGATTGTCGCTCGATGCTTTTTGCCTCTTTCGATAAAAAAGATGTAAAATTCAACGTGAATGTAAAGCCGGGTAACTACGTGATCAAAGGCGATCATACTAAGCTAATGCAGGTAATGTTGAATGTGATCAAAAACAGTCTGGAGGCTATCGATATGGAAAGCGAGAACAAGTTTATTTCGGTTTCAATGGAATTGACCGGCGACTATATTTTATTAAAGATTGCCGACAACGGACAGGGCTTTGATAAAAAGACCAGCGAGAATTTCTTCGAACGCGGATTTACTACCAAAAAGAAAGGCACAGGTCTGGGCTTATACAATTGCCGTTCGATAGTTGAAAGCCACGCAGGATCATTTGATATCAGCAGTGATGGGCCAGGACTTGGTGCTGTTACAACTATAAAATTTGCTTTACAGGACGTTTAAACTTTATCGCCAGGATGCTGACGATTTAGCGCAAGTTCTTTAAACGCAAAAAGGCCTCCGCAGAAAAGGGAGGCCTTGCTATTTTGTCTAAAACATATGTTTATTCTACGAACTTAGGATTTGTCGGTTCAGTAGCTGGTTCAACAACACCTTTTCTAACGTGGGAACGTTTAACACTATAACCGAAATAGATCACAAAACCGATCAATAGCCATACAATTAACCTTGCCCAGTTTTCCCATCCTTCGCTTGCGATCATACAAAGACATATTGCCGCACCAAGCGGGCAAACTACCATATACCATGGTGTTCTAAATGGCCTTACTAATCCCGGGTCTGTACGACGCAGGATAAATATGCCTAAACACACCAGCACGAAAGCAAATAAAGTTCCTATACTTACCATATCACCCACTATCCTGTCGGGAATAAAGCCTGCAAACAAGGACACAAACACAAAGAATAACCATTGTGATTTATATGGGGTACGATGCTTTGGATGCAATTTTGAGAAAATTTTTGGGATCAATCCATCGGTACTCATGGTATAGAATACGCGGGTTTGTCCCAAAAGCATCACCAGGATCACCGAAGAAAATCCTGCAAGAATAGCTACTGTAACAAAATTTGCGAGCCAATTATACCCCGGCATAGCATGCTGGATAGCATAGGTAACTGACGCTTCTTTACCCTGAATCAGAAAATCTTTAAATGATACCAGCCCTGTTAATACATGTGAGAAGAGAACATATAGTAATGTACAAAAAACCAATGATATCAAGATACCTTTTGGCATGTCCTTTTGCGGATTTTTTGCTTCTTGAGCAGCAGTTGACACCGCATCAAAACCAATAAAAGCAAAGAATACCACGCTTGCACCACGCAGAACCCCGAGCCAGCCATGATTAAAAGTATCAGCATAATCAACGACCCCGGTACTTACCTTTACCCTGCCTGCATCAGCGGGGATCAGGTATGGTTTGTGAAACATGGGATTGATAAACTGCCAGCCTAATGCAATGATCATTAATACGATAGCTACCTTAACAACAACAATAATGTTGTTTACTACAGCAGATTCAGCTGTACCGCGTATAAGCAACATGGTTAACAGGAACAGAATAAGGATAGCCGGCAAATTGATTATACCGCTGGTGCCGAATTCTGCCGCATACATACCCGTGGTTGTATTTGAGGTTTCGAAAAATGAATGTGAGAGCGCATAAGGTATGTGTACATGAAAAAAAGTATTCAAAAACTCATTGAAATACTGCGACCAGCCGATAGAGACGGTAGCAGCGCCTAAAGCATATTCCAATACCAGGTCCCATCCTATGATCCATGCGATAAATTCGCCCATGGTCGCATAAGAATAGGTATAAGCCGATCCGGCTATGGGAATCATACTGGCAAATTCAGAGTAGCATAATCCAGCCAGTGCACAACCAGCTGCGGCAATAACAAATGAAATAGTTACCGCGGGTCCTGCATGTTCGCCTGCGGCGGCAGCTGTACGCACAAAAATACCAGCTCCAATAATCGCCCCAATGCCCAGAGCAATAAGCGAACCCACTCCCAATGTTCGCTTCAGTGATTTTTCGGTTTCTGCCGTTGCAGCCATCAATTGCTTGATAGGTTTCTTTACAAATAACTTCATTATAAGATCAGTTTGTTTTATTGAGATAAAATCAGTTTTTTTCAAACGTACTTAATTTTATTCAAAATCTAAAGTAGCCAAAAAACTGAGGGAGATCGGCATATTTTTAAAAAAAATATTCCATCATTACGTCTTTGCGAGGAACGATCCGCTAGCTAGCGGACTACACAGGACATTCAATGAGCCGAATTTTTTTAGCTGAACGTCACTCAACAAACCTCTTCTCCCTGATCTGTATAGTTCGGAGATTGCTTCGTTCCTCGCAAAGACGTGATGAAATAAAAAAGGAGCCCATTTTGAGCTCCTTTTATCAGAGTATTATACCTGCTTATGCTTTCTTATCAATCTTAGCAGTTTGCACATGCATCGATTGTACTTTGATCTCTTTTTTGATCTGGTGGTCGATACTTGCTGACTTTGTGTTATTAGCCGGGTTCAGGTGCGGCGCAATTACCAGTGATACAATTGACATCAATTTGATCAAAATATTCATTGACGGGCCTGAGGTATCTTTAAACGGATCGCCTACAGTATCACCGGTTACTGATGCTTTATGCGGGTCAGATTTTTTGTAATACATCTCGCCGTTGATCTCAACACCTTTCTCGAATGATTTTTTAGCATTATCCCATGCACCACCGGCGTTGCTCTGGAATAAACCCATCAATACGCCTGATACTGTTACCCCAGCCAGCATTCCGCCTAAAACTTCAGGTCCAAAGACAAAGCCCACAATTACCGGGGTAATTAACGCGATTAGTCCGGGGGCTACCATTTCGCGGATAGAGGCTTTAGTTGAGATAGCCACACATTTTTCGTATTCAGGTTGAGCTTTGTACTCCATAATGCCCGGTATTTCTCGGAACTGGCGGCGAACTTCTTCCACCATCGCCATAGCCGCACGACCTACTGCCGAAATAGCCAACGAAGAGAAAATGAATGGAATCATACCTCCAACAAATAGACCTGCCAGTACATTTGCATGATAAATATCGATATGGTCAATACCGGCTACACCTACAAAAGCCGCAAATAAGGCCAGTGAAGTTAATGCAGCTGATGCAATAGCAAAACCTTTACCGGTTGCAGCGGTAGTGTTACCTACGGCATCCAGGTTATCTGTACGGTGACGAACTTCTTCAGGTAAGCGGCTCATTTCGGCAATACCACCTGCATTGTCAGCTATCGGACCGAATGCGTCTATAGACAACTGCATTGCTGTGGTAGCCATCATACCTGCTGCAGCAATGGATACGCCATATAAACCTGCACAATAGTATGAACCGTAAATACCGGCTGCTAATACCAAAATCGGCAACACTGTTGATTCCATCCCCACAGCCAAACCGCCAATAATATTGGTAGCGTGACCGGTTGACGATTGACGAATAATGCCCAATACCGGGCGTTTGCCCATTGCCGTATAGTATTCGGTGATCATGGACATTAAGGTACCTACCACTAAACCGACAACGATAGCGCCATAAACACCGCCGCGTGTAAAGTGAGAAGCACCTTCTTTTAATGCACCGTTCGCTTCGTCCCGGATCATGTGCAGGTCGTCGGCAGGGAACATCCATTGCACCACAAAATAAGTGGCAATAGCAGTTAAAATAATTGATGCCCAGTTACCTATGTTTAATGCTTTTTGTACGCTGTCAGTCTCGTTTTTTATTTTAACAAAAGCTGCTCCTGCGATAGAGAATATCAAACCCAAGCCAGCTGTGACCATCGGTAGTAATACCGGCGCAATACCACCAAAATTATCATGTGATACCACTTCACGTCCAAGCACCATAGTGGCAAGCATAGTCGCTACATATGAGCCGAACAAGTCAGCGCCCATACCGGCAACGTCGCCTACGTTATCACCTACGTTATCAGCAATAGTTGCAGGGTTACGCACATCGTCCTCAGGAATACCGGCTTCTACTTTACCTACAAGGTCAGCACCTACGTCGGCAGCTTTGGTGTAAATACCACCGCCAACACGGGCAAATAAGGCGATCGATTCAGCACCTAATGAGAACCCAGCCAGGACTTCAAGCGCCTTAGCCATTGCGTCACCATTTACGTCGCCACCAGTGTTTTTAACATATATTGTATAAAAAACTATGAACAATGAACCTAAACCTATCACCGCCAAACCGGCAACACCTAAACCCATTACTGTACCACCGGTAAAAGATACGTTCAAAGCTTTTGCCAAACTGGTACGCGCGGCTTGTGTGGTACGAACATTTGCTTTAGTAGCGATACGCATACCGATAAAGCCTGCGAAAGCCGAAAGAAATGCACCGGTAACAAAGGAAATAGCGATCACCCAGCTTGAGTTAGGCACGGTAGTACCCGACCAGGCCAGTAAAATAGCTGCGACAACCACGAAGTAGCTTAAAATTTTCCATTCTGCTTTTAGAAAAGCCATCGCCCCATCGGCAATGTGACCAGAAAGTTCGGTCATTGCGCCATCACCCGCGTCCTGTTTGGTAACCCACGAAGACTTACCGAGCATAAACAGAATGCCGATAAAGCCCATAATCGGAATAAAGTAAATTAGGTTATTGTACAAAAAATCCATGTTAAGAAAATTGGTTTATAATTGATTGTATTTTAGTGCGATCGTGCGCAAAATTAATTGTGCTTGGCAAAATAGCAAATTTAATTTCTTAACCATGCATAGCCTGATTATAAAATTTTTAAATAGCTTAGGGCTTTCAACTTAACTGACTTCATGAAGGAATCGCAACCATCACAAATGAAACACGAGCTTGGCCTGCTTGACGGAACCATGCTTGTCGCCGGGTCAATGATCGGCTCGGGGATATTTATCGTAAGCGCCGACATTACCCGAAACGTGGGTTCGACAGGATGGCTCATCTTTGTTTGGCTTATCACCGGATTTATGACTTTAACTGCTGCGCTTAGCTACGGTGAACTAAGTGGCATGTTCCCGAAAGCCGGCGGACAATATGTTTATTTGAAAGAGGCCTACAATAAGTTGATAGGCTTCTTATATGGATGGAGCTTTTTTGCTGTGATACAAACCGGCACAATAGCAGCTGTTGGGGTAGCATTCTCGAAATTTACCGCTTACATTATTCCAGCCGTAAGCGAGGATAATATTCTTTTCAATTTGGGTTTTGTGAAGATCAGCGCAGCGCAGATCGTTTCCATTGTGGTGATCGTATTCCTTACTTTTATTAATACACGCGGCGTAAAAAGCGGCAAGATCATCCAAACCATTTTCACCTTAACCAAGCTACTGAGTTTATTTGGGTTGATCATCTTCGGATTGATCTCTTTAAACAGCGGTACCTGGCATATGAACTGGAGCAATGCCTGGAATCTCCGCCAATTGAAAATAGATGGCAGTTTTGCAGAATATACCACAGCTGCAGCCTTCGGCGCTATCGCGGCATCTATGGTTGGTTCCATTTTTAGCAGTGACTCGTGGAACAGCGTAACCTTTATCGCCGGGGAAATGAAAAACCCTAAACGGGATGTAGCGTTAAGCTTATTTTTTGGCACACTGATCGTGACGCTAATCTACGTTTCAGCTAATGTCATGTACACTGCTGTGTTGCCTTTGCATGATATTGCTACAGCCGAGAAAGATCGCGTAGCGGTTGCCGCATCACATGTGATATTTGGCAACGGTGGTACTTTTGTAATTGCCGTAATGATCATGATCTCGACTTTTGGATGCAATAACGGTCTGATCTTCGCCGGGGCAAGAGTTTATTATACCATGGCAAAGGATGGCCTGTTCTTCAAAAAAACAGGGACATTGAATAAATATGCGGTACCTGAATTTGGGTTATGGATTCAGGCATTGGTAGCGTCTATCCTATGTCTAAGCGGTAAATATGGCGACTTGCTAGATATGATCTCATTCGTGGTAGTGTTATTTTACGTACTGACTATTTTTGGGATTTTCCGCCTGCGCAGATCGAGACCAGATGCCGAGAGACCTTATAAAGCTTTTGGTTACCCTATTCTTCCGATTATTTATATGGTAATGGGCATTGCATTTTGCATACTACTCATTATTTATAAGCCTAACTTTACCTGGCCGGGATTGATCATTGTACTGATAGGCATTCCTATCTATTATTTTTCACAACGTAATGTAACTAATGAGGATCAAAGCCTTACTGCTAACTAATTTTATACTGATCGGGATGATTGCAGGTGCACAAACCCTGCAATCACGCTTACAAACTGCCTTTAACCGTTTACAGGCCGACAGCCAATGTAAATATGCATCGATATCGTTAACGGTGCTGGATGCCAAAACCGGTGAGGCTGTTTTTACTGCTAACCCGAATATGGGTTTGGCTACAGCTTCTACGCTTAAAACCATCACTTCAATCACCGCTTTTAACATTCTTGGCAAGGATTTTCAATATCAAACCCAATTTGGCTACAGCGGCAGTATTTCTGCCGATGGCACGTTAAACGGCGATCTCATCATCAAAGGTGCCGGAGACCCCACATTGGGGAGCTGGCGATATGCGGGTCATCATGAAAATGATATTTTAGTGCAATTGGTAGCCGCTATTCAAAAAGCAGGTATTGAGAAAATTAACGGACATGTGGTGGGTGACGATTCTGTTTTCGGAACGCAATCTGTACCTAACGGCTGGATATGGATGGACGTGGGCAACTATTATGGTGCAGGCACTTCGGGGCTTTGCTGGCGCGAAAATCAATTTGATGTCAAGCTGAAAACCGGACCTGTAAATACGCCAATCAGTGTACTCCGCACTGTGCCGAACACGCCTTATCTGAACTATAAAAGCGAGTTATTAAACGCGCCATCCGGTACCGGCGATGATGCCTACGCTTATTTACCGGTTGGCACTAAACTGATGTTCTTGCGCGGCACTTACGCACAAGACCAGGAAAAGAAAAGTATATCCGTTGCTGTTCCTGACCCGGCTTATGATGCGGCATATCGTTTAACAGATACATTAAAAAGATTAGGCCTTGTTATAACAGGCGATCCTGAATCCGTATTGACGTTGAATGCGTCTAACCAACCAATACCGGCAGTTTCTACTAACCTCACTGTAGTCGCCTCTCCGCAATTGAGCAAGATCGTTTACTGGCTCAATCAGAAAAGCATTAACCTGTATGCCGAGCAGTTGCTCAAAACAATCGCCTGGAAATCGGGCAAACAACCCTCAACCGATAATGGTGTTGAAGTAGAGCAGAATTTCTGGAAGGCGCGTGGTATCGACCCTAATTCATTAAACATAGTAGATGGCAGCGGCCTCTCTCCCGGCGATAGGGTAACTACCATGACCATGGCGACTATTCTCAAATCAGCCAAAGGCACTGACTGGTATCCTGATTTTTATGAAAGTCTGCCGGTATATAACAATATGAAAATGAAAAGCGGCAGTATACTGAATGTGCTTACTTATGCGGGCTATCAAACGCATAATGGTCGTGAGCTTTGCTTTTCTATTATGGTGAATAATTTTAATGGTTCGTCAAGAGGGATTAAGGAGAAGATGTTTAGGGTGCTGGATGAGTTGAAGTAGGTTCAATAATTATTGAGTGGTTCAATTGATGTTCTGTCCGCTCATAGCCGCGGAGGCCTAGTTACTTTTGGCTTGACCCAAAAGTAACCAAAAGGTCAAGACAGAAAAAAGCTTCAGCCCGCCCTGCCGGTTCTTAACGCTTTCTCCGTGCTGCGCACATTGCGAAAGCTAAACCGTCATTCACGCCATACACCCGGCCCGCTTTTCTGTCGGCCCAACGCTCTTTTATTTGGATTTACCCAAGAGAGCTAATAACACTAAATGAATCCCGTCAACAGACCAGCTTCGGATATCTTATTTACCACTACATATCTCAAATAATCCCACACAAAGCACCACCCGTCTCTCCCATTTTATCAACCATCCTTTCAACTGTCGGGTCTTTTTCCAACACAGGCGCATGATGTGGCTTAATCCGCGCATCGATGATCAGCGGACCATTACAGCCCCAATGTTTATGCTCAATAAAGCTATCGATGCCGTGAATATCGTGCGAAGGGTTGCTGCGCGTAAAGGTTACCCAAACAAAGTTATTGATGCTTTGCGCGGTGAAATCTGCATTATCGCACAATACCAACAATGGTAGACTGTTTAAATCCTCATCTCTTAGGTGTTCATCCAATATCTCCAATACGATCGGCAAGTCACTTCCGGCAATATTTTTTGGAACTTCTATAGCCAATACGCCCGGCATTACCATTTTAAATTTCTCAAACGGTCGCGGTAAAGTAAATCCGGCAGGTAGTTCATTCCAAAGTACCCTTTTGATATCTCCTGCCACTGCCACCGCTACTTTACTCCCCGAATTCAACCCGCTGCCGCTGTAATCGAGCGTATCAATAGTGGTTTTGGTATAAAAATGCAGATCGCGGGTAAGATCGATGCGTTGCAGTACATGTTTCAGGAAACTGCCTATGTCGTTAACGCTTAGGTTAGGATCGTCTTCTTTGGCGACTATAAACAGATATTTAGCCAGGCTCAATTGTCCTTTACCCAATATCTGGTTAGCAATAGTTAGTATTTCCTGCGGTCTGCGTTCGTTCAGGTAAGGTGTATAACGCTCGCTGCCGATAGCAAACAAAAGCGGGTGTACGCCTGCGGCATCTACTGCGTTAACCGCATGTAGCCCCGGTATTTCTTTAGGTATAGCAGCACCGGTTATCTCATGGATCAACGCACCAAAGCTGGTATCCTCTTGCGGCGGTCGCCCGACAACCGTAAACGACCAAATAGCGTCCCGGCGATGATATACATTATGTACCTTCATTAAGGGGAAGGGATGTTTCAGGCTGTAATAGCCCAAATGATCGCCAAAAGGCCCTTCAGGCTTATTGTCATGCGGCATTACTGTTCCCGTGATCACAAAATCTGCATCAGCCGAAATGCAAAAGCCTTCATCATCATAAAAGTACCGGAAGCGGCGTTTGCCTAATGCCCCGGCAAAGGTCATTTCTGACAAGCCTTCCGGCAACGGCATTACTGCAGCTACCGGATGCGAAGGCGGACCGCCGACAAAGATGCTCACTTTTAAAGGCTGGCCTTTTGCGTTCGCCTTGGTTTGATGCACTCCTATACCGCGATGTATCTGGTAGTGTAAACCTATTTCTTTATCGGTAACATATTCATTCCCCGCCAGCTGAATGCGGTACATACCCAGGTTGGCATCCATAATTCCGGGCTTGTCTGCGTCTTCGGTGTATACCTGCGGCATGGTAACGAACGGACCTCCATCCATAGGCCAGTTTACGATTTGAGGAAGGTCACTAATCCGAGTCTTTCCAAAACTGACTGGCGAATTACCGCTAACCTTCATCGGCAAAGCTGATAACGCCGTCAATCCTACATGAGCATATTGAAACGGATGCTTAATGGCTTTTATCGGATCATTCTTCAGTTCGACCAATGTCTTCACCTGTTCCAGCGTGTCCCTGAAAATAAAACGGGAGCGCTCGAGCGTCCCGAATAAATTAGAAACAGCAGGAAACTTACTGCCTTTTACATTCTCGAACAGAATAGCGGGTCCCTGATGCTCGAAGACCCGCAGGTGGATGGCTGCCATCTGCAGGTATGGATCTACTTCATCCTTAATCCTTATTAAATGACCATTTTTTTCAAGATCGGCAATGCAGGCTTGTAAACTCGGGTAACCCATTGGGATGTGAACTATTAGTTGTCAAAAATAACCAAATTACCTTACCATTCGGCCGCGTGCCCTGTAACCTATGAAGAATAATTATCGTATCTTTATGCAAATGGATCAGATCATATCGACGAAGTTGCCTGAGATACGGACTTTATGCCAGGAGCATAAGGTAAGGGAATTATATGTTTTCGGCTCCCGTGGAAAGGGTGGACATCCAAGAAAAGACAGTGATTTTGATCTGATGGTTGAAATTGATGAACCGGATCCTGTCGACAGGGGGCAGTTGCTGCTTAGTTTGTATATGAAGTTTGAAAAGCTTTTCAATCAAAAAGTGGATTTAATCACTCCCGGTTCAATTAAGAATCCTGTATTTGAAGAATACGTAGGCACCTCTAAACAGCTTATATACGATGGATCGGAAAGTTAAGCTGTATATTGATATCATAAATAGCATAGATCTTATACATGAATTCATCGGCACAACTAATCTTTTTGAAGAGTACATGGTTGACTTGAAAACAAAAAGTGCAATAGAATGACAACTTGGCATTGTTGGAGAAGCAATAAAAAGGATAAAAGACATTGATCCGAATGAGCCTATTCAATACAGGGATGAAATTATCGGGTTCAGAAATATTTTGGTTCATGGGTACCACATTATTGATGACGGTACCGTTTGGTCAATCTTAAAAAACTACCTGAACCCGTTAAAAGAGCAACTTTTGAGAAAGCTTGACACAGAATAACTTAAGCTATATCGATCTCCTTATCCAAATAAACATCCTGTATAGTATGCAGAAAATCCACACCTTCTTTAAACGGACGTTGGAATGCTCTCCGGCCAAGAATTAATCCTGTGCCGCCCGCGCGTTTATTTACCACAGCATGCTTTACAGAATCTGCCAGATCGGATGCACCTTTCGATTCGCCGCCTGAGTTAATTAACCCTGCCCTGCCCATATAACAGTTGGCCACCTGGTAACGACAGAGATCAATCGGGTGATCCGTCGACAGTTTGGAGTACATCAATGGGTCACTTTTCGAGAAGTTAATGGCTGTAAAGCCGCCATTCACATCGGGCATCTTTTGCTTGATGATATCTGCCTGGATGGTTACCCCGATGTGGTTCGCCTGGCCAGTAAGGTCGGCAGAGGTCTCATAATTAACTCCGTCTTTTTTAAAACCATTGTTACGGGTGTAGCACCATAATACTGTAGCCATCCCCATAGAATGTGCTTCCTCAAAAACTTCTGCTACTTCTACTATCTCACGGTCTGAGTCTTCAGAGCCAAAATAAATGGTTGCACCCACAGCCGCTGCACCCAAATTCCATGCATCTTTTGCAGTACCAAACATAATCTGTTTGTATTTGGTGGGGTAAGTCAGCAACTCATTGTGATTCATTTTAACCAAAAAGGGAATCTTGTGTGCATATTTTCTCGACATCATGGCCAGGTTACCAAAAGTGGTTGCCACTGCGCTGCAATTTCCTTCTATAGCCAGTTTGATAATATTTTCCGGGTCAAAATAAAGTGGATCTTTTGCGAAAGATGCCCCCGCAGTGTGCTCTATCCCCTGGTCGACAGGAAGAATAGATAAATAACCCGTATTTGCCAATCGACCATGTCCATACATCGCCTGCAGGTTGCGCAAAACTTGCGGATTGCGGTTGCTTTGACCAAAAATCTTATCTACAAAATCGGGTGAAGGTAAATGTAGTTGAGCTTTTGGAAATGTGTTGCATTTATGGGTAAGCAGGTCTTTAGCCTGATCGCCCAGCAGATCAGTAATTTTTTTTGACGCCATGACTTAGGTATTTGTAATTGTTTATACAAAGTACGCGATGTTCTGTTTATTCAGGATATTTTTTACCAAATATTCGCCCCCGGAAAACAATTGCTACATTTGAGCACTCACTAATTCTGCCCGTCGATGTCGGTAATAGTATTTACTGTTATTCTGCTGCTTGGTTCTTACTTTGCCGGCCTCCTTGGTTCGATGACAGGCTTGGGTGGAGGTTTTATTATCATCCCTTTGCTTACGCTACTACTCAAGGTTGATATTCACTATGCTATTGGCGCTTCGTTGGTATCTGTAATAGCAACTTCCTCCGGATCGGCTGCGGCATATGTAAAAGAAGGCATCACCAATATCAGGTTGGGTATGTTTTTGGAGATTGCCACGACTGCGGGTGCATTTACAGGGGCCTTGCTGGCTATTTATGTTCCAACCCATGCCATTGCCATTATATTTGGACTGATCCTTATTTTTTCTGCCGTTATGTCGTTGCGAAATAAAGTTGAGCAGGTAGCTAACAAGGAAACTTTTCTGTCAAAAAAGCTCCGGCTTAGTAGCAACTACCCGGTGAATGATGAAGTGGTCAGCTATAATGTGACCAATATCGCAGGAGGCTTCTTTATGATGGTTTTCGCGGGTATTATTTCCGGCTTGCTTGGCGTTGGTTCCGGAGCGCTCAAGGTGGTCGCAATGGATGGCATCATGCGTATACCTTTTAAAGTATCTACTACTACCAGCAATTTTATGATAGGTGTTACAGCGGCAGCCAGTGCTGTTGTTTATCTTCAGCGTGGATATATCCACCCGGGTATTGCAATGCCGGTAATGATTGGCGTGTTGCTGGGCGCCGTTAGCGGGTCGAAAATATTGGTGCAAGCCACATCGTCCAAGTGGCTGCGCTGGGTTTTTGCAATTGTTGTCACGGTATTATCTATCCAAATGATTTATAATGGAATCAAAGGAAACATATAATTCCCCTATTCGCCTGGAAGCAGATCAGCAAAAAGCTAAGTCCGGCAGTCTTAAAGATAAAGACATGCAGGCAATCATCGGCTGGATTTTAAGAGGCGGAGTTTTTGTTTCTATGATCCTGGTTTTTATAGGCGGTGTTTTCTTTGTATATCGTCATGGCTATAGCGTCCCGGATTACAAGACATTTAAGGGTATTCCTATTTTCATTCATAGTTTCAGTGGAATCTTAAATGGCGTTATTACCTTTAAAGGACAGGCCATTATTCAGTTAGGCATAATTTTGTTGATTGCTACACCGGTTATTCGGGTTGCCTTTTCAGCGATAGGTTTTTTGTTGGAGAAAGACTACCTCTATACTTTTATCACGCTGATCGTATTGCTGATCATCATTGCCAGTATGATCAGCGGGCATGCGGGATAATCAACCGGCTAATTCTCCGCATTCCCATTAAGCCGTTTCTGTTCTTCAGTAGTTTTGGTTTTGGTTCTTACAGGGGTCGATCCAAAATGATAGGTAAATGTAGCTGTAACAAACCTTGATCCTGCTTTATCTCTCGAGAAAATGTCCAGTCCATTAAAAGTAGTCGTGTATTTATTAAAGGTGCTATTGAATATGTCGCTCACGGCAAGCCTAATGGCACCTTTATCCTTTAAAATAGAATACCGCAATCCCACGTTGGTCCAGGCTAAATATTGATACTGGCTGATGACAAAATAAGTAGGCGATTGATATTCATTGATCAATTGAGCACTCAGTTTTGACGTTATCTTAAAATTTTGAGCTACATTAATGTTTGCGTTATTGGTACTCTTTTCCGGAACATTATAATTCTTGTAAAAATATCGTTCATGCGAAGCATCCATCTGCACATCGGCATGCCACCAGGCAGTCAAGTCAAGAGGAAGGTTAAACTCGATCATGTACTGATAGCGGGTACCGAGGTTTGCCTTGGTGGTAATATACTGCGCGGTTGCATTATTTTGATCAAAAATGGTTTGATAATAATTATTGGTGATGATGGTGCTAAAACTTACCCGGTATTTGTCTGCAATGAAATCAGATATACGATAGGTATTGATGAAATCGGGGCGCAGAAAAGGGTTACCTGTGCTCGAAAAAAAGTCATCCACGTAGCTTACAAACGGATTTAAGTCCTGGTAATTCGGACGGCCTATTGTACGTGAATAGGATAACGTAAGCAAATTATTTTTATCTATCTGCTGGCTTAGCTGCACATTTGGGAATAAACTGAAATAATTGCTGTCCGCGTGGCGGCTTGGGTTTATAGATTCTGCAGTAAAATGAGTCCGCTCGCCACGCAAGCTTGCCGTAATGTTTGTGTTGTTGAATTTTCCCTCAAATTCAAGATAACCGGCGTCAACCCGCTCTGTATAGACAAAATGATCAGTTAACTGAGGTACATTTATGGAAGAGTCGTTTCTTAATTGGGAGAAGACGATTTGGTTATCACTATTCACCTGGCTGCTTTTCCAGCCAAGGTTCAGCCTGGTGTCCTTTGCCACCTGCTGACTGAAATCAATATTAGCCGATTTAATAGTAATATGCGACGGTGAATTATCATTGTAAAAAACCGGGGCATTCTCGTTTTGTCCTGTTGTATTGAAAAAATCATTCCGCAGATTTTCTTCCGATTTGCGATGGTAATCAGAGTAGTCAGCATCTGCTGACAGAACACTTTTACCTTCTTTATCAAGGTCAATTTTGTAATTCAGGTTATAGTTGAGATTATATAGAGTCTTGTCGATCAGCGACGATGATTTAATACTTGAATCACGCAGGCCGTTGGTAAAAATATCAGTAGTGTTTTTTTTGTCGATATTGGTATTATTATAAAATCCATTCACCAGGAAACCGATAGTTTGACGCGACGTAATATCATAGTCGGCGCCGACGCCGAAATTGTGGTTGCTTGTTTTTACGTCAGCGTCATAGTTCAGCGAAAAATAATTATCCCCGAAATTATTTTCGACATGCCTGTTTGTTTTTATTGTGTGGGGAACACTATTGTTGGAATAATTGTACGATGCGAACAGGTTCAGTTTTTCTGTGCGCAGGTTATAATTTACACCTGAATTGAATTTGTATTTATCACCGTAAGCCGCACTCTCAGTGAACGAGACATTTGATCCCTGGGATTTCTTTTCCTTCAATATTATGTTAATCATTCCACCTGAACCGGTCGAACCATATTTGGCACCGGCGTTATCGATCAACTCAATCTGGCTAATACTGCTCCCCTGGTAATTTTTCAGGAAATTGGTGAGCTCCTCACCACCTAGTAAAACCGGCTTACCATTAATAGCGATCAATGCCTTCTGACCACCATGATACAGCACCTCATCATTAACTATTTTTACGCCTGGCGAAGTGTTCAGTATATCGTAAAGTGATGCGCCCGAAGCAGTGATGTTTTGCTCCAGGTTTAGCACGCTTTTGTCCCTTTTTACTTCAACAAAATCTTTTCTTCCGGCTATAACTACCTCTCCTAATTGCGTTGGCGATCTCGTAATGGAAACAAAACCGATATCCCTGCTTCTCCCTTCTTCTACCGCATATGGGCCGGAATAGGATTTAATAAAATTGAATTTGGTGATATACACCAAATATTTTCCTTTATGGATATCGTTGAAAAAAAATATACCCGATTTATTGCTTATAGTAGATTTGACGACTGATGAATCAGAATAATTCAACAGCACCACGGTGGCTTCGTCGACCAACCCTTTATCAGAATAGACTTTGCCTACCAGTGCCGATGCAGATGTTTGCGCATTTGATATGCTAAATACACAGACAAGTAATACTGCAAAAAAACATAGGGAGACAATTCTCATCAATTGTGGTCGTGTATAGGTTTATTCGTTATCCGTAGTCTTAATTTATCGCACAATATAGCAACTAAAAATTGTATTCTCCCAAATTGCGGTTCCGCATTTTAACGGTAAATTAATAATACGGTTACGCGATAAATAAAACTTTAATTTGGCGAAAAAAATTCTTTTACAAATCATGCCGTTATTAACTACCTAAAACCAAATTAAATATCCGGGTTTTGATTTAATTTCGCCCGAGACGTTATATTTGTTTCCCTGACAACCATAAAATGAAGAAAATTTTCCTTCTGTCCATAGCCCTTCTGCTCACAATAGGCGTATTTGCACAAAGCGACGCATCAGATGAAAGTCCGTTAAATTATAAAATTCCTTCCGGCAATATAAGTGGCACGCTTAGTATGCCAAAAAATGCCTCCGGCAAGGTTCCTGTTGTGATCATCGTTGCCGACTCAGGCCCTACTGATCGTAACGGTAATAACGAACAAACCGGGCTTAACGGCAATATGTACAAAATGTTAGCTGAAGGATTGGCAAAAAGTGGCATTGCTTCATTGCGCTACGATAAAAGAATGGTAGGCGAAAGTAAAACAGCCAACAAATTGGAGGACCTTCGTTTTGACGACTATGTAGACGATGCTGTTGGCTTGATCGGGATGCTGAATGAAGATCCGCGCTTCTCAAAAGTGGTTATCCTGGGACACGGTGAAGGTTCATTGGCCGCTACGCTTGCTGCGCGCGACCAACCCGTAAAAGACATCATTTCAATTAATGCGACCAGCGAGCAAGGCGACAAACTGATGACCGATATATTTAAGTCGAAACCCCAATATTTGCAGGACGAGTTTAAAACACTGCTGGACAGTATGAAAAAAGGAAAAACGTTTGATAACGTCGATTTAGCGATGTATCCATTGGTGAGCACCGCGAAACAAAAATACCTTATATCGTATTTCAAGTATCCACCTTTGCGGGTAATGAAATTAATGAAAGTGCCTACCCTTATTATTCAGGGAACAACTGATGTTCAGGTTAGCGTTGCAGATGCCGAGAAACTAAAGAAAGCCAAATCAGATGCTACGCTGATCATCATAAAAGGCATGAACCATATTATGAAGGAAGCTCCGGCAGATAAAGATGCGAATATGGAAACCTACGCTAATCCAACTTTACCGTTAAAAGCTGAACTGATACCGGATATTGTAGATTTTATTAAGAAGAATTGATTTTCCCAAGTCCGAAGTCTTGAGTCGAAAGCCTTAAGTTTCTCTTTGGAACTTTGAGCTGTTGACTTCTGACTTTTGACTTACGACTCAAGACTTCCAATCCCCCAACAATCTCCTGATCACAATAATCTCAGCAGTGTGATAAGCGTTATGATCGGCTATCTGCAGTGCTTCGCGCAATATGCTTTGCCCATCGCCATGAGGGATCGCTTTGTAGATATCTCCGCTTTTTAGCAGATTGATAAACTCGTTAAGATCATCTTTTATTTGCTTCAATGAACTTTCCCACTCAGCATCATCTTTTGGGGCGACATCTTTAACCCAATAACCTTTGGGCCATTGCGGCGATTCATACTTTTCGTCCTGGCTGAATTTAAGCATATCCCATTGCGCTATACGGATGTGTTCTACCAGCTGCCAGATAGAATAAGGCAGGTTGTCCGGTTTTACTCCTCTAAGTTCCGCGGGCAGTTTATCCAAAGCATCATCCAAACTGGCATGGGCGCTGCCGCCGTTCAGGAGTTTTATCAATTCGGCAATTAATACATCGTGTTCGTTTTTCATAATTCAATATACAAAGAGGCTGGGTTGATGTTTGTGAATTTTATTGCAGGGCGGCGATAAATTAGGCAATTTCATTCAAAAAGTTTTAAGTTTATCCAAACGATTAAAAACTTCTCCGGTGATAAAAAAAACTCTTGCTTTTGTACTATGCGTCGCCCTTTTTGCCGCCTGTAAAAAAGATGCCTCTGTGGCCCCCATACAAGGTAGCATGGATGATGTTGCTTTTAACAAATATGAAACCTTCTTCCTGGACGAGCTTTGGAAGCAATTTCCTGATTGGGGCACCAGCGTAGGTTATCATAAATACGACTCCATTTTACTTATCCCGGATAAAAAAACACGCGACAAACAACTGAAGTTTGTTAAAGTGCAGTTGGATTCTCTGGGCAAATATCAACCTGCTGCCTTTTTAGAAACCAACAAAATGGATTATGCCATGATGCAAAATCAACTGCAGTATATGCAATGGCAAATGGAGCAATTGAAAGCTTATGAATGGGATCCGTCGTCCTATAACGTGATCGGAACTTTTGCCTATATCCTGAATGAACATTACGCCCCGCTGGAAAAACGCCTGACCAACTTCTATCAGAAAATGTTAAACGTTCCTACATATTATAAAGAGGCCGAAAAAGATATCAAAAATCCTGTTGTGGAACTCACCGATCTGGCTATCGAGCAGCACCAGGGCGGACTAAGTGTTTTCGGCGCCGATTTTGCCGATTCTCTCAAAAAAACTAAAATACCTGATGCCACCCAGAAACAGATGCTGGACAGGGCTAAGTTATGTACCGATGCAATAAATGAATACACCGGGTTCCTGAAAAATTTAAAAAATGACCACCCGCGCAGCTTCAGATTAGGCAAGGAATTGTATCAGGACAAGTTTAAGTACGAAATACAAGCCTCAGAAACGGCGCAACAAATCTACAATGCCGCAGTTGAGCGCAAAAAGCTTATCCATCGCGAGATGGCGAAGATTACGCTGAAACTGTGGCCAAAATATTTCGGCAACCAGCCCAAACCGACAGACACACTGGATATGATTGCCAAAATGATAGATACGTTATCGGTTAAGCATGCAAGGCCCGATGAGTTTCAGGCCACTATTACACAAGTGCTGCCAAAGCTCACAACTTTTGTTAACCAAAAGAATTTGCTAACAATGGATCCTACCAAACCATTAGTTGTGCGTAAAGAACCCGGATATATGTCTGGCGTAGCCGGTGCGTCTATGAGTTCGCCAGGACCGTATGATAACACGCAAAATTCGTATTTCAACGTCGGTAGCTTAGCCGGGCGGGCGCCGGAAAAAGCAGAAAGCTATTTGCGCGAATACAATCAGTATATCATCCAGATACTGTGCATTCACGAAGCTATCCCAGGTCATTACGTACAGCTCGTTTACTCGAACAAGGCACCAAGTATGATCAAATCTATCTTTGGTAATGGCGCAATGATTGAGGGCTGGGCTGTCTACAGCGAACAAATGATGCTGGATAACAGATTTGGCAACGGCGATGCCGAAATGTGGCTGATGTGGTACAAATGGCATTTGCGCGCAGTATGCAATACCATTTTAGATTATAGCGTGCATTGCCAGAATATGTCTAAGCAAACAGCCATGAATTTATTGATGCATGAGGCATTTCAGCAACAAGCTGAGGCTGAAGGAAAATGGAAACGCGTAAGCGTTACCAGCGTGCAATTGGACAGTTATTTTACCGGATATAAAGAAATAATGGACCTGCGGGACGATTGGAAAAGTAAATTAGGCGATAAATATACCTTGAAGGAATTCAATGAGAAGTTCCTGAGCTACGGAAGTGCACCGGTAAAGTTGATTAAAGAAGCTATGCTGGCAAAGGAAAATCCGCAGGGGCAGGGAGCAGATGCCGGAAAGCATTGAGTTTAGTGATCAGTTAATCGGTTATCAGTGACCAGGCGCGAAGCCATCTGATTACCCAGTCGCCGGTTAACTGATCCCTGATTAACTAGTCACTGATTAATTAATTCTCCATTTCGGGTAAAAGCAGCCCCTGTTGCACAATTCAGGAAATTAAACTCACATAAACTATACAGCTAATGATTTTCTTTTGGGGTAAAAAAATAGCCCTTTTTAAATATTTTGAACTTAAAGCAGGTTGCACGAAACGAAAATTTAAGATTTGGCACATTTGTTGCCTTATACATTACAGTTAAATTAATTAGTAAAGGTGGCTGGGCGCGAGGCTCAGCTATTTTTATTTTATGGCATCCTATCTCAGCTTATGTAAATACATGTGGGGAATTTATTACACACCACACTAGTTTTCCTTCCCCGTTTTCCACAATTGTGGAATCACATTTTCCCAACCTCCTCTACTCTCCTTATAGAATATAGAAAGATTAACATTTTTTAACTATTCAACTTAAAGCTTGGTAAAATCACTTATTTATTATCTTCGCTTATGACTTTCGACGAAGCAAAAAAACGGGTAGCAGCCCTCTCGGTCGAGCTTAGACAGCATAATTACAACTATTATGTGCTGGCAATGCCGACCATTACCGATCTTGAATTTGATAAGAAACTGGAAGAACTAATTGCTTTGGAGACGCAGTTTCCCGAACTGATCGATCCGGACTCGCCAACGCAGAATGTGGGTGGATTTATCACCAAAGAATTTAAAACGGTAAGGCACCGCTGGCCAATGTTATCGTTAGGCAATACCTACAACGAACAGGAGCTACTCGACTTTGATGAGCGCATCAAGAAAGCCATAGGAAATAACTTCGAATATGTCTGTGAGCTGAAATTCGACGGTCTGTCAATGAGCCTTACTTACAAAGATGGTAAACTGGAACAAGCCGTTACCCGTGGCGATGGTACACAGGGGGACGAAGTGACTACTAACGTTAAGACTATTCGTAGCATACCAAAAAAGCTTCCAGAAGGTGACTACCCGAACGATTTTGAGATACGCGGCGAGGTGTTTATGCACCTGAAAGCCTTTGAACGCCTGAATGATGAGCGCATTGAAAATGGCGAACCACCTTACGCCAATCCCAGAAACTTTGCTTCCGGAACTATTAAACTTCAGGATTCAACCGAGGTGGCCAAACGTCCGCTGGACAGCTTCATGTATTTTCTGTACACCGAAAAGCAATTATTTAAAACCCATTGGGAGAGTTTGCAGGCCGTAAAAAGCTGGGGCTTCCCGGTGAACAATGAAAGTCGTTTGTGCACCAATATCCAGGAGGTTCTTGGATTTATCAGCGAATGGGAAAGCAAGCGTTTTCATCTGAGCTATGATATCGATGGTATAGTAATCAAAGTAAATAACTACTCGCAACAGCAGGAACTGGGCTTTACTGCCAAATCACCGCGCTGGGCTATTGCTTATAAATACAAAGCTGAGCGTGTTGAGACAGAATTATTAAGTGTAAGTTACCAGGTAGGCCGTACTGGCGCTGTTACCCCGGTAGCCAACCTTCACCCCATATTTTTAGCCGGAACAACCGTTAAGCGTGCCACCCTTCATAATGCCAATGAGATTGTACGACTGGATTTGCACGAGGGTGATTCGGTGTATGTAGAAAAAGGCGGGGAGATTATCCCGAAGATCATCAGTGTAAATCTTGAAAAGCGTAAGCCGGGAGCAACGCCTATTCAATATATCACCAACTGCCCGGTATGTGGCACCGCACTGGAGCGCAAAGAAGGCGAAGCAGCTTTTTATTGTCCGAATGATGAAGGCTGCGCACCGCAAATCGTCGGGAAAATGCAACATTTTACAGGTCGCAAAGTGATGGATATTGATGGTTTGGGTGATGAAACCATCGAGACCTTATACCAGAAAGGTTTTATCTGCCATATCAGCGACATCTACGAGCTGCACAACAAAGCCGATCAGTTGAAAACGATGGAACGCTTTGGCGAGAAATCGATCAACAACATGCTGGATGGTATCGAAAAATCAAAGCAAATGCCATTCGACCGGGTGTTGTTTGGTTTAGGTATTCGTTACGTGGGAGCGACCGTCGCTAAAAAACTGACCACACACTTCAAAACCATCGATAACCTGATGGCTGCCTCATTTGATGAGCTTAACGGAGTAGAAGAAATTGGCGAGCGTATAGCACATAGCATCATCGAATATTTTGAAGATGAAATGCACCGCGAAGAAATTGAAAAGTTAAAAGCGCAGGGCTTGCAGTTTGTAGCCGAAGAAAAAGAAGTTACCCTGCAAAGCGAAACACTTGTTGGTAAGACTTTCATCATCTCCGGCACTTTTGAAAAATACTCAAGGGACGAACTGAAGGATATCATCGAGCAAAACGGAGGGAAGATTCTAAGCTCAATTTCGGCAAAGCTCAATTACCTGGTTGCAGGAGACAATATGGGCCCATCCAAACTGGAGAAAGCCACCAAGCTGAATATTCCGATTATTAGTGATGAGGAGTTGATGGGCATGCTATAGCTTTTCCCGTCATTGCGATCCGCTGGCTAGCGGAGAAGCAATCCCAAACATACAGTGTGAATTAGAGCCGCTGTGCCAATCAGGGATTGCTTCGTCGCTCACTCCTCGCAATGACGGTAAAAAATAACATTAACAATATTTAACAACCGGCGTCTAACTACTTTAGTTAATTTACGAACGTATTAGCGTAAAGCCGCCTGTTTATGAAACCAGCCTTACTATTCTTATTATCCTGGGGGATTTATTTTACTGCCTTTGCGCAAAAAGTAACCGTTAACGGCAAAGTCACTGATCAAAATGGGAAGCCTGTGGCTTTTGCCAATGTGTATGTGAAAAATACCACCAACGGCGCATCGGCCAATAGCGAAGGCGATTATGTGCTGGCAGTGCAGCCTGGTCAGTATGATCTGCAATTCAGAGCGGTAGGCTATAAGCAAGAAACACGACATATTAATCTTGAAGCCAATATCACACTTAATATTACGCTCTCTACCGAGCTTTATGAATTAAAGGCTGTAACGATTAGTGTCAACGGAGAAGACCCGGCATATACCATTATTCGCAAAGCCATCAAAAAACGAAAAGCGCATTTGAGTGAAGTAAAAGCCTATACCTGCGAAGTGTACATCAAAGGTTTGCAAAAACTTCTATCCGCTCCCAAAAAATTCATGGGTTTTGATATACAAAAGGCAGGGAAAGAGATAGGTCTCGATTCCAATCGCCGGGGCATTGTTTATTTGTCGGAATCTGAATCAAAACTAAGCTACCAGTATCCCGGACAATTACACGAAGAGATGATCTCGTCCAAATTTTCGGGTAGTAATCAAATGTTCAGCTTTAACCGCGCCAGTGATGCGAGGGTGAATTTCTACGAGAATTTTCAGAACTGGGGCGGATTGAGCAATAGGCCGTTGGTATCCCCTGTTTCGGATAATGCTTTGTTTTATTACCGATATAAACTATTGGGAACATCGGTAGAAAACGGTGTCACCATCAACAAAATAAAAGTTACCCCAAGGCGGGCACATGACCCTTGTTTTGATGGTATCATTTATATCATTGACGACAACTGGCGCATTTATGCACTCGACCTGCAAATTACCAGTCGCGCCAATATCAATTTTGTCGATACGCTCCGCATTAACCAACAGTTTATGCCGGTTGGAGATACCTGGCTGCAATCGTCCAATAAATTTGAGTTTGGCGGCGGATTATTGGGATTCAGACTGAAAGGCTATTTTGTATCCGTTTATAAAGACTATGACCTGCACCCGGTTTTCAAAAAGCATGAGTTCAACGAATTGCTGCATATCCCACCTAAAGTAAATAAAAGCGATACCGATTACTGGAACAAATCGCGCCCATTGCCACTAACCGCTGAAGAAAGAATTGACTACCAGAAAAAGGAGATATTGGCAAAGAAACGGGAATCAAAACCTTACCTCGACTCACTAGATAAAGAAACCAATAAAGTGACCCCTGCCGGATTGATGCTGACGGGAGTTAACGTGATCAAAAGATACAAGCGTGAGTTCTTTCATCTCGACCCGCTGCTGCCTTCGTTTCAGTTCAACACGGTTGAGGGGCCCGTTTTGAATTACGGCTTTACACTTCGCAAACAACTGGATACCAACACCAATAAAGTGATCGGATTTGGTGGCAAAGTACGTTATGGCTTTTCTAATCATTTATTTAATGCAAATGCCAATGCGTTAATACCGGTCGGAGAGTTTTATTTGAATGTCTCAGGTGGAACTGAGATGGCCGACCTGAATAACCTTGCTCCTATTTCACCGCTTTTTAATTCGGTTTATAGCCTGTTTGAGCGGGAGAATTATCTGAAACTTTATCAAAAGCAATTTGCATCAGGAACATTATCAGGGCGAATCACCGGGGGATGGCAGGCGAGCGCCGGTATTGAATATGCCAACCGCAAATGGCTGCCCAATACCAACAATTACAGCTTCTACCATCCTGATCATCATGAGTTCACTTCAAACAATCCTTTGATACCGGCCCAGGATCTTCCGTTATTCCCGGAGAATCAGTCGTTCAAAGTAACGTTGCGAACAACTTATGATTTCAGTAATAAATATGAGACCTACCCTTTCGGCAGGCGGTATTTGCCACCTGAATATCCAACCATCGGCCTGACTTTCACCAAAGGCTTTAAAAATATTTTGGGTTCTGATGTTGATTACGATTTGCTAAGTGCCGATATCAGTAAAAAAGACATCAGCCTGGGTATTTATGGCCGGACTTCGTTTTTTTTAGGCGCAGGCAAATTTCTAAATGCCAACACTTTGTACTTTCCAGACTATAAACAATTCAGCGGCAATCAGATATTATTTTACCAAAATAACGCAAATAGCTTCTTATTACTCGATTATTATCGTTTTAGCACCTACAAGGAATATATTGAGGGGCATATAGAGCATAATTTCTCCGGTTTCATTACCAATAAGATCCCGTTAATCCGTAAGCTAAAATTACAGGAGATCGTTGATTTTAATTACCTGGCTACACCTGAACTGCACAACTATTACGAGCTTGGCTTTGGTCTGCAGTACCTTACTTTCAGGGTGATGTATGGTACTTCATTTAACAGTGGCGGGAATATTAAGAATGGCGTGAGGATTGGGGTGAGTTTCTAAAGTTTGCAGTTATTAGTCGGCAGTTTACAGCGACACCATTTGAGCCTTGTCACCCTGAGTTTTAAAATACGGGACCTCTGAAGATGAGATAACAACAGCGTTGTCACCCAGAGCTCGGTCGAAGGGTGTGCGGGCAAGGCCATTACGCACCGCACTTCAACCGAGCTCAGTGTGACACCCTATTTATGGATATATTTTCAACCCAACAACTCATGAATATAACTTGCGCTATCCTGATAATTCTCTTGGTTCATTTCGACAAAGAAATTCTTGATACCGCCGGTTTTAATGGCATCCTCAAAAAACTCCTTCCAATCAATAATGCCCTTGCCTACAGGCACCTGTTTTTTATCGGCGGTCCAATCGGATAAGTGCGCGGAGATAAACCTTTCCGGATATTTTTTAAAGTAGGTTGATCCTTTATACCCCAAGTTAATCACTTCGGTCTGGAACTGCATTTTTACCAGATTTCCATCCAAAGCTTCCATAATGCCATCGTAGATCAGCTGACCATCCAGCATTTTAAATTCGCCACTATGATTATGCAGACCAGTTGCCATTCCCTCGGCTTTGATCTTTTCTGCAATTTTATTTAACTCACCGGCAGCTTCTTTAAAATCCGAGATCGACTTGCCGGGCGTTTCCAAACCGGGTGTTACAATTTGCGATAATCCCAAGCCATGTGCGAACTCCATGCACTCGCCGAAATGATTTTTCAAGTCGCCCATACCGATGTGGCAGCTTGGACAATGCAGGCCCGCATCCTCAATCATCTTTTTCAGATCAGCGGCCTTTACATCTACCAAAGGCGCGAAGCCAGCACCGGCGTAACCTTTCGGGTAACACATTTCAGTGTACTGATAGCCCATCCCTGCCATCATTCTCATCGTTCCCGAAAAATCCTTTGATACCTGGTCCCTTATCGGGAAGGTTTGAAAACCAACCGGGTTTTTGTATTTCTTTATCTCTTCAGCCTGTAAAAGATGAGGCATCATTACCATAGTTCCCAAACCCAATGCACTCTGACCAATAAATTTCCTCCTGTTCATAGTTCTCGATTTAAATAGTTTTCGGATCCCAACCGGTTCTGTAGTCGCGCGCCAGGTATTTATTTGCTTCGGGTACGTTGGTTATCTGTCGGCTTGTTGCATCATATTTCAACAAGTGTCCTGACCTTAAAGAGGCAGCATATAAATTGACCGCTTCCGTCAATCCTTCGGCTTCAATAAAGCTGCCCGGATATTGTTTACCTGCTTTGCAGGAATCGGCAAAAAGCTGTAATGCCGAAACCATTTTATCATGCGCATAAGATTGTACCGCAGGAATATTCGCCTTTACCTCCTTTTTCTTCTTCGAAAACAAGCGTGGATTCTGCACATTAAAGCCCGCAAGTATCTTACCCTTCTCGCCAACAAACATCATTCCCTCGGCGGGCAATTCTTCATTGATCATGATCAATTCGTCAGGCAATGCAGGCCTTATGCCACCATCATACCAACATAGGTCAACAGGCGGCCTATCGCCGTTGGCAGGGTACTTAAACCTGACTGAGCTGGCCATTGGAAAGGAAAAATCATTCCGCACGTAATTTGGAACAACACCATTCATGTTGATGAAGTGGCTCAGGTTAGGTTCAATAATCTCAGGCGAAGTCAGTTGCAAGGCATTAAACACCGTCCACAAACTGTAATGCCCCATATCGGCCATTGATCCTCCACCGAAATCGTACCATCCCCTGAAAAACATATTCGTATATTCAGGTGAATACTGGCGGTCCGCTTCCGGGCCCAGCCAGAGGTCCCAATTCAGACCATCCGGAACAGCTACTGTTTCCGTTGGCAGCGTAGGAAACTGCGGCCAAACGGGTCGGTTGGTCCAGTTATGCACTTCTTTTAACTTCCCGATCTTGCCCCCATTGATCCATTCCATCACCTGATCCATTGAACCGTTTGAATCCCATGGCACCAGGTGCGTTACGATATTACTTTTCTGTCGCGCTAGTTCAATTACCGCTTTCCCTTCCAGTAAACGGTTAGAGACCGGCTTATGCATCAGCACGTGCTTATTCCTTTTCAATGCAGCTATGGCAAATAAGCCATGCAGGTGATCTGGCGTCATTATTTTAACAGCATCCAGATCCTTTTCCTTTTCAAGCAATTCCCGGTAATCAGCATAAGCAGTGCAACCTTTAAGGTTATCTCCGCCCCGCTTATTACTATAATAAGTGTCAACAATATCCTTCCCGTTATCCCGTCCGCCTGCAACTGAATTGTCACCTCCCGGGTTCCAGTCCGGCTTTCCGATGGCAGTCCTCACCTCATCTCTTATCCCATTTTTCGACCAGTCCCTGTAACCCACCGCGTATTGATTAGGGTCGCAAACGGCAACAATCTGTATTGACGGCACCGCCAGCAGGGGCAACATTTCCCTCAGTCCTTGTGTACCGCAGCCAACATAAGCGAGCGTAATTTTATCGCTCGGTGCAACATGGCCTGTACCACCCAGCACATGCCGCGGCACAATGGTAAGCGCCAGGGCCCCCGTTGCGGCCGTTTGTATAAATTTACGGCGATTAATTGCAGAGGCAGACCCGGAAGCAGCTGTAGCTTCTTTTTCTTCCGGACCCGATAAATGATTGACATTTTGGATCTCTTTTTCCATAATAGGTGCGTTTGTAATTGGTATTACAAATTAGTCACAATTAACTATAAATAAAAGCGACAGGGTATTTCAACGGAAATGTTACAAAGGACACGATTTGGTGATTTAAAGGATTAGCGAGATCGCTGAAAACTACCAACTGAATATGGGCGTTGCCTTCGGCCACGCTGTCTGTTCATACGCCTGCATGCCTTAGGCGCAGGCCGGCATCCACTGCCATCGCTAACGCATTTGTCTGAACCATGATTTACTTAATTAAATGATTACCATGATTTTGTTTTATGCCATTTGTCATGCTGAACTTGTTTCAGCACCCCACTTGCTAAATATCAAACGGCTGCCATTTGTTGCCATTTCACCGGGTCGACGCCTTTGAAGATCAGCCAAAAGCAGAATGACAACTCCGCGATAAAACAAGGAAGCATGATCCCCGGAAAAACAGGATTGTGAAACCCTAGCTCCAGCAGCAAAACAAAACTGCTTGTCAGGTAACAAATACCGGCGATCTGTAGCAAGAAGCCTATGGTCCTGGGGAAATAACCGGATTTCCGGACCAGGTATCCGTTTATCAAACAGGTGCAGCCAAAGAATAATAATCCAACTCCAAAGCCAATATCATGCAGCCGGATGGAGAGATAAGTTTGCGAATATAACGATGGCAGCGCCACGTCTTTAAGATAGGCGGCTGTTTGCAACGGCAACAAAGCAGCTATAAGATTAAGTTTATTGGCTACCAATACGGCGGTCTGGACGATGTTAAACAGCAGCGCAAACAGGGCTATGTTTTTGCTGACCGGCCTGAGCAGCACAAAGACCACCAGCATGATCGGGATATCCAAAAGATGCATCAGCAGATCGGCAACGATACCCGCCTGCCAAAGTTGCTGATGAGCTATAAGATTATGCGCGGTTGCAGCAGCATCACCGGAAACAATGAGCCTGCCGCGAACAAAAAGCTCTGCAAACATACCCACCAGGATAAGGACGAAATAAAGGATGCCGCCTGTTCGGGCGTAAATGCGTGCGGATGAAAATGGTAAAGATTCCATAATAAACCGGTTTTAAATGAGACGACGTATGAGTGGGTTTGTTACAAAGCGTCCGTCCTATTTGGAGTAGGACACCATATCCGAATGCTTAACCTGGCGCGAGTTATACAGGGCGAAGAGAAAGGTGTAGAACTTGCATAGCCGCTCTGCTAGTCGGGGATTGCTTCGTTGCGCGGCGCACAACACCCGCCTTGTCCTCGCAATGACGAGGTGGTTAAGTTAATTTGTCATCTCACCTTCAGAGGCGTCCAATTTATAACTCAGCATGACACACGGCGCCCTTTGGGATTAGAAAAGCCATCTTGGTAATTTTTAAATCAGGATAATCGTGTTCGGTTATCATGCTAAATCCCATAAATCCTGCGAATCGTGTTCTATCTCTGCTCGCTAATCACTATCTTTACACTCTTTTTTATTAGGACAATGGAAAAATTTTATGGCACAGGCGTGGCCATGGTAACCCCTTTCGATGAGAACGGACAGGTGGATTACGCAGGCCTCAGGAATCTGATGAATTATTTGATCGACGGCGGGGTAGAATACCTCGTATCACTAGGTACAACCGGCGAATCAGTCACATTGAGTAAGGAGGAGAAGAAGAAGATATTTGAATTTACTGCCCAGGTTGCTGCAGGCCGTGTTACCCTGGTAGCTGGTATAGGCGGCAACAACACGCATGAAATTGTTAATGAAGTAAAATCTTTCAACATTGCCGGTTACGATGCTATACTGTCTGCAAGTCCGGCTTATAATAAACCAACCCAGGAAGGTATTTACCAGCATTATAAAGCAATTACTGAAGTATCTCCGCTACCTATTATCTTATACAACGTACCAGGCCGTACTGGCAGCAATGTAAGCGCTGATACTACTGTAAGACTGGCTAAGGATTTCAAAAATATCATTGGTATCAAAGAAGCTTCTGGCAACTTTGACCAGCTGAACCAGATCATGCGCGATAAACCAGAAGATTTCTTGTTGATCTCTGGCGATGATCCTATTTCGCTGCCAATGATCGCTTTAGGTGGAGTTGGTGTGATATCAGTAGTTGGCAATGCGTTGCCAAGACTATTTTCAGACATGATCCGTCTTTGCTTAAAAGGCGACTTCAAAGCTGCCCAGCCTGCACATTCATCCGTGATCGAGTTTACCCGGATGATGTTTGCAGAAGGTAATCCGGCAGGTGTAAAAACTGCATTGAAAGCATTGGGAGTTTGCGGCGATAATGTAAGATTGCCGCTAGCGCAAGTAAGCGCTAAACTGGCTGAGAAGATAATTGAAGAAACCAGGCAATTGGCTTCCCCTGTAGCGGTTCACTAAAAAAGTTTTTGTTTCAATTGCATTCACGTGTCGACTCACCCCGAATGCGCTACGCTGTTCGTCCCTCTCTATGGCAAGCCATGAGAGGGAGAAGAAAAAATAAAAAATCCCTCTTTACTGTTTACGGTGGAGAGGGTGGTCGATTCGGCGAAATACGACCGGATGAGTAGAATAGGCGATTTGTTGTTTAGCCAATACCTCGCTGACATACTATTATAAAAACAGAAACCCGCTCCTTTCAGGAAGCGGGTTTTTTGGTGATAAAGTAAGTCTATACTTTATTCTTTGTTCTTTGATTCCTGAATTTCCAGACGAATTGCTTGTGCTAAATTCTTAAGCTCTTGCATGCCTTTACGTACCCGGGTACCAGCAGCGCTGTTGCCTTTGTTGTAGAATTTGTCTGCATCTGCTTCCAATGATGCAACAAGGTTTTTAACATCAGTAAATTTTTTCATTTGAGTTACTCCTTTTAAATATTGAGGTTTATTGTTTTAATTAAAGCTAAGCTAAACTGTTTTTATTAAAAAAAAAACTTTTAAGCATAAAAAATAATGGCTTTACAGTGGTTTTTTTCCACATTTTAAGTATGACAGGGCCCTTAAATAGTTATTATAATTATTAATATTTTGAGATATAAAATAATACTTATCTTATACTTTCAGTATCGGTAAATTATTTGCACCAAAATTAATTACAATGTAGATTTTACGCTAAATCAATTTAAAGGCATATTAATTCGCCGTATTGAATAATATCATCGTTATAAAATAAATTATATAACTTTCTTTAATATTTCCGGGTGCAATTGCTGTGTTTTTATGATCAATTCGCCGAAAAGTGTATTCGCCCAGGCAAACCACTTACGCGTAAAGTCGGATGGGTTATCTTTATTGAATGATTCGTGCATAAAACCGGTCCCGGCATGGGTATGTTTAAGCCATTTTAAGCAGGCGGTTATCTCTACCGGATTGGTTGAAGTGATTGCGCGGATAATAATGCTCATCGGCCAGATATACCCCAATCCTACGTGCGGTCCGCCGATGCCTTCAGCAGCTTTACCCCTGAAGAAGTATGGATTTGAAGTGCTCAGCACAAACTTACGTGTTGCTATGTAAAGTGGGTCAGTGGCTTTCATAGCGCCCAGGTAAGGCAAAGCCAGTAGGCTCGGCACGTTTGCATCATCCATAAATAACTGGTTGCCAAAACCATCTACTTCATAAGCCAGGATATTGCCATATACAGGATGATGGGCTACTGCGTATTTATGCAGGGCGTCTTCTACTTCGTTTGCCAAAGCACGGCAGGTTAGACCCGTGCTATGATCGCGGGTTATGCTTTCATACATTTCGGCCAATTGTCTCAGGCTGATTACAGCAAAGTAATTGGATGGGACCAGGAATGAATAGATTGTCGCGTCATCCGAAGGTCTGAATGTGGAACAGATCAGGCCAACCGGTTTTATCGGATTTCCATATCCGCTCAATGGTGCAGTATCGGTAGAGACCTCCGTTTTACGTTGAAAATAATATGGGCCATGACCTTTTTTGCGCTGCTGAGTTTTAAATGTATCAACGATCAATTTACCCGTTTTTTGCCATTCGTGGTCAAAGAAGCTGCTATCACCGCTAACCTTCCAGTAGTTATAAGCCAGCCGGATTGGGTAACATAACGAGTCTATTTCCCATTTACGCTCGTGCAGCTCCGGCTTCATATCTGTGCGGTCGGTATCCCACTCGCTTCCGGTAGCACGTTCATTGAACGCGTTAGCATAAGGATCGATCAGCACGCATTTCGCCTGGCGGTTAATCACACCCAATATTAGGTTCTTTAAATGCGGATCATTCTTAATCAACGGCAAGTAAGGCCAAACCTGTGCCGATGAATCGCGCAGCCACATGGCATCGATATCACCGGTGATGACAAAAGTATCGACCTTGCCATCTTTATCATTGAATTTCACTGTGGTATCCAGCGTGTTCGGGTAGCAGTTCTCAAAAAGCCAGGCTATTTCCGGATCGGCTATAGTCGCCTTTACTTTGGCAATTTTATCTTCAACAGCGGTACTGCTAAACCGGCGCAGATCCGGCTTAATGCGTTTACTTGGATATTGTTCTAACGGGTTAAACCAATCGGGTTTTAAACCCATGCCAATTCCGGCAGTAGCGATGCCATTTATTTTGATAAAATTGCGGCGTGTAAGCATAATCAGGTTTGTTGATGAGGGTGTAAAAATAAAAAAGCCTTTCATATAACCGAAAGGCTTTCAAAAATGTTTGAAAATGGTTTTAAAGTCTATCCGCTAGCTAGCGGAGGAGATTTAGAGAGCTAGGCAACGGCCATCTTATTTTCCTTGTAATAGCCAGATCTAAGTTTTTCGCCCATTTCGCTGTAAGCAGCCAATGTGCGTTCTACATCTTCAGAACTATGTGCTGCAGTAGGAATTAAGCGCAGCAGGATCAATCCTTTAGGGATAACCGGGTAAATAACGATGGAGCAGAATATACCATAATTCTCGCGTAGATCTTTAGTAAGGGTGGTAGCCTCGTACAGATCACCCTTTAAAAACACAGGCGTAACCATTGTGTTGGTAACACCAATATCAAAACCACGCTCTTTTAATCCGTTCTGTAATTGATTGGCAATCTTCCAAAGCTTTTCGCGCAGCTCCGGTTTCGATTTCAAAAGCTCAAAACGTTTTTTAAGCCCCAAAACCATCGGCATGGGTAGCGCCTTGGCAAATATCTGTGAACGCATATTGTAACGCAGGTAATCTATTACTTCCCTATCCCCGGCTACAAATGCACCTATACCCGCCATTGATTTTGCAAAAGTGGCAAAGTAAACATCTACTCCTTCAATGCAATCCTGTTCTTCATGTGTTCCGGCACCTGTTTTACCCATAGTACCAAAACCATGTGCATCATCGACCAGCAAACGGAAGTTAAATTTCTTTTTCAGTTCAACTACTTCCTTTAGCTTACCTTGTGCACCTGACATCCCAAAAACGCCTTCGGTGATCAATAATATACCTCCGCCTGTTTGCTCAGCCAGTTTTGTAGCACGTCCCAGTTGTTTTTCGCAGCTTTCCATATCATTGTGCTGATATACAAAGCGCTTACCCATGTGCATACGTAAACCATCAATAATACAAGCATGAGATTCTGCGTCGTAAACGATGACGTCATTCCTATCAACTAATGAATCTATAATAGATACCATGCCCTGGTACCCATAGTTCAGTAAAAATGCATCTGCTTTACCTACAAACCTGGCCAGGTTATTTTCCAGTTCTTCGTGATGCCTTGAGTTGCCCGACATCATGCGGGCACCCATTGGATAAGCCATTCCATAATCAGCTGCTGCTTTGGCATCTGCCTCCCTTACTTCGGGGTGATTAGCTAAACCCAGGTAATTATTAAGGCTCCAAACTAAATGTTCCTTGCCATTAAATTGCATGTGCGGGCCAATTTCTCCCTCTAATTTGGGATATGAAAAATAACCATGCGACCATTTTTGATGCTGGCCCAATGGTCCACCCATCGTTTTCGAAATCTTGTCAAATAAATCCAATGTGCTGCTTTTTATGTCAGTAAAATACAAATATATGCGTTAAATGCCCTTTCGCCAAAGCTTATAACTTTTTATAATAGCTTATAACGCACAAAAACCGGTTAAGTTATCTGCAGTTTGTACCAATTCATTTACAAATCCATTTAAAATAAAAGAGGCACAAATAATCGTGCCCCTTTTAATGTTATATATTATTGTGGAAGGTTGCCACGGTTAGTCTACATTGTCATGCAGAAATGAATTATTGTTCCTAATCTCTGTCTTTCCATCTTCGTCCGACAATAATGAGAACCTTGATACCTGACTTTCGTCCGAAGGAGGTGTTTGCTGTAAAGCAATCTCCTTACGTTTGTAAGCCGGTACATTTTCCAGTTCCTGGATGTTACCTGCACGCAATTTCATGCTGAGATCCTTCAGGCGCATGATACGCTCGCGTGATTTACGCAACTGTTCTTCAATACTTTCATCCGTTTTGTGATCGTCGGCGCCGACAACTGGCTCCGGTTCTGGTTCCGGCTCAGGAATTGGTTCCGGTCTAACCGGCTCAAAGTTCATTACCGATTCGGCGATCTTAAAGGTAAATTCATCCCTCACCTCCGGTTCTGTAGCAGCAGGTTCTTCGGGGGTCAGATCATATTTTATAACGGCAGGTTCTTCTGATTTTGCAAACAGATCGAACAAGCCGGCTTGTTTTTGTTCTTCTTTTACAGCCTTGATGTATGGCTCTGAAGCAACCGGCTCTATTGGCTCTTTTACCTGGTTAATAAACTCATTCACTACAGGTTTTACCAATTCGGGTTCAGGCATTAGCATGGATACAACTTTCTTGCTACTCTGTTCTTTCTCGCGCTCATCCCTGGTTTGAAAGCCGGTAGCAATGATGGTTACCGAAAGCTTATCACCCAAAGCCTCATCACGGCAATTACCCCAGATCAGATCAGCCGCCAAACCGGCTTCTTCCTGAATAAAGTCAGTAATCACAGATACTTCATCCATGGTTACTTCTTTATCGCCTGAACTAATATTTAACAGGATATAACGTGCACCTTCAATTTCATTATCCTTTAACAACGGTGATAATAAAGCACCTTCAACAGCTTTTAACGCACGATTTTCCCCTTCGGCAGTTGAGCTGCCCATAATGGATACGCCGCTGTCTTTCATTACCGTACGCACATCCTTAAAGTCAACGTTGATATAGCCGGGTAAAGTGATGATCTCCGCGATCCCTTTGGCAGCTGTGGTCAGGATATTATCCGCCTGAGCAAATGCCGAACCCAAAGTAAGGTTACCAAATATCTGGCGTAATCTGTCATTAGAGATCACCAGGAATGAGTCAACATATTTTTTTAACTCTTCCAAACCTTCTTCGGCCTGCATTTTACGGCGCTTGCCTTCGAATGAAAATGGCGTGGTAATAATACCTACAGTCAGGATGTCAAGCTCGCGGGCAGCTTTTGCAATAATAGGGCTTGCGCCTGTACCGGTGCCGCCACCCATACCTGCGGTAATAAACAGCATCTTGGTATTGGTACCCAGCATCTGTTTAATATCATCGATATTTTCAATAGCCGAGTTTTTACCAACTTCGGGGATAGAGCCTGCGCCCATGCCTTCAGTCAAACTGGCACCTAATTGAACTTTGTTGGGGATGGGGCTTAATTCCAAGGCCTGTGCATCGGTATTGCAAATTATGAAATCAACCCCGGTAATACCTTGCTTGTACATATGGTTTACCGCATTGCCGCCGCCGCCGCCAACACCAATAACTTTGATGATGGACGACTTTTCTTTTAACATCTCAAACTGCATATTCCTTATTTCCAGTTAAATGTGAATGACGAATTATTTTATTAACCCATCGTAATATTACATCTTTTTCAACAATGTTTTTCCACAATTGTCGATAATGTGGAAAAGTCAGCCATTGTTAATAAAATATTACTTCAAAAAATCTTCGTCTTTTATATCATCTTTTATAAATCTCTTTCCTGTCTCCAATAACTTACCCAGTAGGCCAAATTTACGGTCATCGGTGTATTTGGTCTTGTCCGTTTTTACCTCCATATTCAACGGCACATCATTGTACTCCATCTTCTGGATACCTTTTATCAGCAACCCAATACCTGTTGCGAAAGTTGGGCTCTGTAATTCTTCATACACATTTTTTGGCAGCGTCTCGTTCTTAGCCAAATGCTCGTTAGGGTAACCTACACGACAATCCAAACCCGTAACGTACTCTACCAACTGCGGTAAATGTTTTAACTGTGCCCCACCGCCGGTTATTACGATACCTGCTATCAGTTTTTTCTCATAGCCTGATGATTTGATCTCGTAATACACATGCTCTACGATCTCTTCCATACGTGCCTGGATCACATAAGCCAGGTTTTTAACCGATATTTCCTTTGGCTCGCGGCCGCGTAACCCCGGAACGCATACGATCTCGTTCTCTTTATTTTCTTCGGCCAATGCTGACCCGAAACGCACTTTCAGTTGTTCAGCAATGTTTCGCATTACAGAGCAGCCTTCGCGGATATCCTCGGTCACGCTATTACCGCCAAATGGGATCACCGCAGTATGACGGATAATACCTTCGTGGAAGATGGCCACGTCAGTAGTACCG